>Ga0247806_10000159_pt1 | contig 45249 bp, 67 predicted proteins | sample UWRJL059202B1_FD_179935 | JGI IMG/M metagenome (GOLD analysis project Ga0247806, IMG submission 179935) | Plant litter microbial communities from Arlington Agricultural Research Station in Wisconsin, United States - UWRJ-L059-202B-1 | ecosystem: Environmental > Terrestrial > Plant litter >... | reverse complement strand
TCGAGGACTGTGAGGAGAGGTTGTCTGTCGGCGGCGACTGGCCTGACACCGATACGGCGGGAGAAATGTTCTGGCTGTCGCGCCAACGCAAAGGACAGGTCACCTTCCCGCCCCTGACCGTCCAGCTAGGCGACGACGGCAAGGTGAGGTTTGCGGCATGACCCGGTCCAAAGACGCCATCCCTGAAAAATGGGTTCCGTTCATGCAGAAGCGGATGCCGGATCAGCCCGCGCATATCGCGGCGCTGCTGTCGGGCGAGCCGATGACCATCACGGGCGCGACGCTGGCGGCGTATCTGGAAGGCGCTTACGCGGCCGGCGAACGCAAAGGCGCGCGTTCCTCTGCCCATGCGATGGCTCTGCTGTTGCAGAAGGTCACGGCGCCCTGATGCCCCGCCGCACGGGCGACATTTACGGCAGGCGGTGGTCAGGCGACTATCGCCTGCGCCCCACCCTGTTAGGCGTCCGGATTGAACGTCGGGTCGAAGACGCTGACGGCTCTGTCCGCTGGGTCTCGTGGCCCCATCCTGTAAACATCACCCTGAAAGGCTGAACCCATGACCTCGATAATCAAGACCTCTGTTCTCCGCGCCGCTGTGCTGACGGCTTTCGACCGTGGCCGTTACACGGTGCATTTCGGCACGACCCCGACCGGCGACGACCTTGCGGTGGTTCCGGCGTCAATCGTGCTGGACCTGGGGGAGCGGGACGATGACCTGCTGGGCGCGGAACCTTGCAGCAACTGTGACGGCGCGGGCCACGTCGGGGCTATCGCTGGCGAGCCGAACACGTTCATGGGCTGCACCGCTTGCATGGGCTTCGGCGTCGTGAAGCGCGAGGTGGACACACTGTGGACGGTCTCGCGCGAACAGGCCGAACGCCTCGCGCGCCATGCTTCCCCGTTTCACTCCGACGACCACGGGGCCGCTGTCCCGGCGCAGGACGGTCACGGATGCCGGGGCGAGGACGTGGCTCCGGTCATCAAGGGCATGGCGGACGTTGCGGCGGATTTGCGAGCGAAGGTCCAGCCGCTTCAGGCCGGCGATACGGTTCGGGTTCTGAAATACTGGGAGGGTCACGTCGCGCCGATCACGAAGATCGAAGACGACATGATCTTCCTGTCGCACCCAGGCCACGGCCTCGGGGCGTTCAAGCCCGAGGAAGTCGAGCGAATCGCGCCCGCCGCCCCGACCCCTCCCGCTCCCGGCCCTTTGACGAGTGCGGAGGGGCTGATGCGAGGGGACGTGCTCCGGGTGAAGGTGGGCCGCGAAGGCTCTGGCGAAATCAAGCGGGTGCGCGCCCTTGATGGCCCGAGACACGTCTGGGAAGACGGCGACGACGAGCGTTCATACCATTTCGACTGTTACGACTTCATCGGCCGCCCTGACGCTGACGGGTGGCTTCCGTGGTCCGGTGGAGCGAACCCTGTCGGATCCGCTGTCGTCACGGTCATCTTCCGTGATGGGCAACGCCTGAAGGCGGCGGGTGACATCCTTGACCCCTTCTGGAGCATCGACTCGACCGGCGACGGCATCGACCGTTTCCAAATCGTTGACATGCCGCCCTTGTCGGGCGACGCATAGCGGCCGGGCTATGAAGCCCCCCTGAATGTCCGGTGGCCCCGTCTGGCGAGAGATCGTCGGGCGGGGTCTTTTTCTGTTTGTCGGGAACGGGGCGTTTCGGTTAGGGGTTTCGGCGTCAGGGGGGGCGGTCTTTCAGGACACGGGCCGATGCTGTCACCACGAAGCCCCTTTGTGACGCGAAGGCAGGGCGCCCGCGCGCTTATGCCGGTGGCGATCAGTTCGGACAATGACGGTCTGGTCGATGGCGTGGCCTATGCCGAGGTGGTGGCGCTGGCCCCGGTTCAGCAGGTCCCGCTTGGCTACGTTCGCCATAACGAATGGGATGGGCCGTGGCGCCCGGTTCCTCCCGATGGTGCGTCGTCGGCCCTGGTCCGCGTTGAGGGCGGGACCTGCCGCTGGCGCGACGACGGCGTGGAGCCGACGAGCGAACTGGGAATGCCCCTCTATGACGGCGATCCGCTGACCTATGACCTGACGACTCAATCCCTGTGGTTCTACCCGGTGGACGAAACGGTCATCATGCACGTCGCGTTCTACGGCTTCCCCTATGAGACCGAGGGCTCCTGATGGCGCCGCGAATCAATCCGTCCGGCGAGGCGCTTAAGAAGCGGCTTCAGCGCGTTGACGAACGTCTGGCGCTGCTGGAGGAGACGGGTGTCCCAGCGGGGCAGGTGCAGGCCGCCGTCGATATGTGGCTGGAGCAAAACCCGCCGGCCGCTGGCGCTAAGGGTGCGAAGGGCGACACCGGAGCTACGGGAGCGCAAGGCGAGACCGGCGAAGCTGGCCCTGTCGGATCAACAGGGCCAGCGGGAGCGGATGGATCAGAGGGTGAGGCGGGGGCGACAGGCGGTGTTGGGCCTGCTGGTCCCGCCGGTCCTGCTGGCGAGCGCGGCGCGACCGGATCGCAGGGCGCCACGGGAGCGACTGGAGCAAAAGGCGAAACGGGCTCCCAAGGCCCGCAAGGCGTAGCCGGGGGGCAGGGGCCGGTCGGGGCAACTGGCGCCGCTGGTCCCCAGGGCGAACAAGGTCCGGTCGGACCTGCTGGACCAAAGGGGGACACGGGGGCGGCGGGCGCTACCGGAGCCAAGGGCAACACGGGAGACACCGGACCAACCGGCGCGACCGGGCCTCAAGGCCCTATCGGCAACACGGGCGCAGCAGGGCCAGCAGGACCGACAGGTCCGGCGGGAAGTGCGGGCGCGGCCGGGGCAACTGGGCCAGCGGGCGCGCAAGGGCCAGCCGGATCCCCCGCGAACACTCTCATCGGGACGGTTCAGGTCACACAGACGGCCATCGTCGCCATCGCCCTCGGGATTCGCGAGGTTACGGTCGCCCTGACCGGCGCCGTTGCGGGCGAGCGGTATCAGGCCTTCGCGCGGCGCTACAAACTGAACGGGGCGGCATCGTGGACCGTTGGGCGCCCGGCTGGCTACACGGTTCTGGACTGCGCCTGTAACACGGCGGGCCAGATCATCGTGAGCCTGAACGCGCCGCTGCTGGCTATCGGGTCCAGCTACATCATCGAGTGCGATGTCGTTAAGGTGAACGCCTAGACGTAGAAAGCCCGCCCTAAGCGGAAACTCGGGCGGGCTTTCACGGGGCTGAAACCGACCTCTCGCCGAGGCCCGATCAACATACCCGCAATGTTTACATCGTCAAGCGGGGATGTTGAGCCATCCGCCCTTCGCGACTTGTTCGTTCGTCAGGCCCAGGGTGCGCCAGAGATAGACATCAAGGTCCGCCGCCGGGATGCCGCAAGCCCGCGCGACGTGGGTCAGGGCGATCCCCTTCGCCAGATACTTGCGGGCCACGATCACGCGCCTGGAGGCCAGTCGGTGGTCGGGCGTCACAGCATCCGCCTCCCGCCCGTCAGTAGCCCGTGCAGCCAACCCAGGACTGCCCCGGCGCTGAACAGCCTCCCTCTGCCGCCCCAGCCCATGCCTTGGCCTATGCGTGACGGGTGGCGCGATTGGCCCGCCCAGTGTGCGTATGGATCGTTCATTGTGTCAGCCTCCTTTGATGTAAACATATTGCGCCCGGTTCAGGATGATGTAAACAGCAGGCGTCAAGGCTTGGGTGAGCGGCTTAAACCCTCTGGTGCGACAGCTACGTTCAATCACCTCGCACGGTGGAAAAAGGGCGCAGCCGAAGGTTCGAATCCTTCAGTCATGACAAAACGCCGGAACGCAGTGAGCAAACCTCCTGTCGCTAGTACGGCGCCGGTCTGGGGTATGCGCCAGACACGGCGGGGAGGAAGGTGCGCTTCCTCCCCGTTTGCCGTTCCGCCCGGCCTTCGCTATGTAAACACCATGGCCCGTAACCCCGTAAAACCCACGGCGATCAAAAAGCTGGAGGGCAACCGTTCTAAGAAGCCGCTCCCGGCCAATGAGCCCCAGCCCGATCTAGGGACGGAGGAGCCGGGGCCGCCCGCGTGGCTGTGCGATGTCGCGGCGGGCGAGTGGCGTCGTCTGGCGCGGCAACTGTGGCTGAACGGGCTGCTGGGCCGGGAGGACGTTCAGGCCTTCGCCGCCTACTGCGACCACTTCGCCAACGCGATGCGCTATCGGGGCATTCTGGACCAGCAACGGATTGACGAGGCGCGGGTCCTGCGGCTTCAGGCGACGTTCGACAGCTTCGGAGGCAAGGGCGAGCGGCCCGAGCCCGAGACGGCGGCCCAGGCCAGCATGATCCGCACCACGAACGGAAACTGGGTCCAGAACCCCATCATCGGGATGTCGAACGTAAGCACGCGCGAGATGATGAAGATCGCGGTGGAGTTCGGCCTTACCCCGTCCAGCCGGTCGCGCATCGACGTTCCGCGCGGCGGGGCCAACTTCGCGGCGCCCAAGGATGCGGAGCCGACAGGACCGCGCCCGGTGGACTTCCTGAACCGTGGCCCGCGTCTGGTCGCCAGCAAGCCCTAATAGGCGGTAATGGACGCTAAATGGGCCGCGCGCTGAAACAGAAACAGACAGCCGGTCACAAGGCCCGCATAGCTGGCGACGACGTGACGGCCTATGCGCTGGACGTGGTGGCGGGCGACATCGTGGCGGGGCCTTGGGTGAGGGCGGCGGCCCAGCGTCACCTAGACGACCTTGAGGAAGGCGAGGCGCGCGGCCTTTGGTTCGACGTGGACGCCGCCGCCGACTTCTTCGCGTTCTGTTCGACCCTCTGCACGGTGCTGGTTGAGGGTTCGGCCGCCCCGCTCAACCTGTCGCCGGCCCAGCGGTTCATCACCGGGTCAATCTTCGGGTGGAAGCGGTCGGACGGCTGGCGCCGGTTCCGTCAGGCCTTCATCGAAATGGGCAAGGGCAACGGCAAGTCGCCCCTCGCCGCCGCCGTGGGGCTGTACGGCCTGATAGCCGACCAAGAGGAACAGGCCCAAATCTACGCCGCCGCGACCCGGAAGGATCAGGCGATGATTCTGTTTCAGGATGCGGTGCGGATGCGGGACGGGAACGACGCCCTGCGCGGCGCCCTGACCCCATCGGGGGGCAATCCGGTCTGGCAACTGACATTCCTGAAAACCGCCAGCTTCTTCAAGCCCATTGCAGACGGCGGCGGGTCCAAGGGGGGACAGTCGGGGCCGCGTCCGCACTTCGCCCTGGTCGATGAGGTCCACGAGGTCAAAGACGCCTACACGATCCGAATGCTTAAGGCGGGCTTCAAGGCGCGCAAACAGCCGCTGCTTTTCATGATTACGAACAGCGGGAGCGACCGCACGTCCGTCGCATGGGAATATCACCAACTCGGGATCGAGGTCGTCAGCGGCGATAAGCAGGACGACGCGGCGTTTTTCTACATCTGCGCTCTGGATGACGGCGACGACCCGTTCGAAGACGAGTCCTGCTGGATCAAGGCCAACCCCGAACTGGGGAACATCATCGACCTCGATTACATCCGAAAGGAAGTCGGGGACGCCAAGCTGCTGCCCAGCAGCCAGAATAACGCCCTGCGCCTGAACTTCTGCGTATGGACCGACGCTGACCGGGCTTGGATCACCCGCAAGGCGTGGGAGGCTTGCGAGGTCACGGAAGCAAACCCGACCGTCAGCGACGGCCTGGGGCGGCGCCGGGCGGTTACCGTGCTGCGCGAGGAAGATTTCGTCGGGTGCAAAGCCTGGGGCGGGCTGGACCTTTCATGGTCTCAGGACCTCACGGCGCGGGCCATCACCTTCAAGGAAACAGTGGCGGGCGTTGAACACCTCTACGCTTTCCTCAAGTTCTGGACCCCCGAGGACACGCTTGCGAGCCGGGCGAAGCGAGATCAGGTCCCTTACGATGTCTGGGTCAAAGACGGCCTCTTGATTGCCACGCCGGGCAAGGTGGTCCCCATGGCCGCCATCGGCCGGCAACTGCACGAGGATCAGCAGGCCTTCGACCTTCAGTTCGTCGCATATGACCGCTACCGCCACAAAGACCTTGAGGACAAACTGGCCGAGGAAGGTTACGCGCCGCCGATGCTGGAACACCCGCAGGGCTTCCGCAGGTTCAGCAAGTTGGACGAGCGGCTGGCGGCGCAACACGGCTGGTATGACGAGCGCGGCCAAATCCTCGAAAACCCGCTCTGGATGCCGGGGTCGATTGAGGCTTGGGAACACGCGATCATCGAGGGCCGGTTCTGGACCCCGCCCAACCCCGTCCTGCGCTGGAACGTGGCCGGCGTCTTCCCGCAGCCGAACCCCAGCGGGACCGGCGACATCATCTTCAACAAGCGCAAGGCGACCGGCCGGATCGACGGCGCCGTGGCTTGTGCTATGAGCGTCGGCGCGGCTGTGGCAAGGTTCGGCGACGGAGGCACGGGCCTCGATGACTTCCTCAATAACCCGGTGATGTCGAGATGAGCAGTTTCTGGGGTCGCGTCGGCCAAGTCTTCCGCCTCTCGGGTCCGATTCCTTTCGGGGCCTTCTTCAGCGGCGCGAACTATGCCGAGAAGACGGTCACGGTCGATACGGTTCTGAACCTCTCGACGGCCTGGGCGTGTTCGCGCCTGATCAGCGGGACGTTGGCGACCCTGCCTCTCCACGTCATGCAGCGCGGCGCGAACAATAAGCGGCGGCTGGCGAAAGAGCATCCCGTTTCTGAACTGCTGCGCGGGCGCCCGAACGCAAATCAGACGCCGGTAGAGTTCAAGGAAGGCATGTTCGCTTCGCTGGTTCTGCGCGGCATGGCCTATGCGAAGAAAATCCGGGTGCAGGGCGATGTCGTGGCCCTTCAGCCTTGGGATTACGACCGCTGTCAACCCATGCGCCGGGTGAACGGCGCGCTCTACTACCTGATGACCAATCGGGACGGGACGCAGGATGAGGTCGCGCCGGATGACGTGTTCGTCCTGAAAGGGTTCACGGACAATCGAGACCCTGACATCGGCCTATCCACCATCGCCTACGGCCGGCAGACCTTCGGCAACGCGATGGCCGTTGAAGAGACGGTCGGGCGCCAGTATGCCCGAGGCCTGAAACAGCCGGGCTTTTTCTACACTGACAACCCGGCGGTGCGGCTGGACCCCGAGAAGCGCGCCCAGTTCCAAGCGATCATCGACGCCCACACCGGATCCACCAACGCAGGGTCGCAACTGCTGCTGGAGGCCGGATTCAAGTGGCAGTCCATGGGCATCAACCCCGCTGACTTCGAAATGTTGGCGACGCGCGGCATGAACGGCGAAGAGGTGTGCCGGTGGTTCCAAGTCCCGCCGCCGATGGTTGGACTGTTCGACAAGATGACAAGCTGGCCCGGTGGTCAGCAGGGTATGCGCGCCGATTTCCGCGATTTCTGCCTGCTGACCTACATCACGAGGTTTGAGGAGACGTGCAATCTGCGCCTCCTGACCCGTGAGGACCGGCTGGCGGGCTACTACGTCAAGCTCTCCAGCGAAGGCCTTCTGCGCGGCGATCTGGCGGCCCGCACCGAACACTACTCGTCCGCCCTGCAAAATGGCTATCTGAACCGCGACACCGTCCGCGAAATCGAAGATTACGACGTGATGGAAGGCGAGGGCGGCAACATCTACACCGTCCAACAGAACCTCACGCCGCTGTCGATGTTGCAGCAAGAGGCCGAGGCCCGCACAATGCAGAACAACGGCACCCCGCCGGAACCTGTCGTCCCGACCCCCGGAGTCTGACCGATGCGCTATAGCCACATCCTCGCCCACATGGCGACGACCCCGTGGGCTCTGGAGCCCCAGTTCATGCGGGCCGCTATGGCTATGGTCATGGCCCGTTCGTCTGACGAGTTCATCGTCCCGACCGACGCCAAGCTGACCCAGAAGCGGACGGAGGAAGCCCGGCGTTCGGGCGGCGCCGTGGCCGTCCTGCCGATCTACGGCGTGATGGCGCAGCGCATGTCCGCGATGGAAGAAGCCTGCGCGGGCGGGGTGTCGGTCGAGAAGGTTTCGGCGGCGTTCCAAGCTCTGGTCAACGATGACGACGTGTCGGCTATCGTGCTGGACTGGGATAGCCCCGGCGGCTCCACCTATGGCGTCGAGGAGTTCGCGGCCCAGGTGCGTGAGGCGCGCGGCGTTAAGCCTATCGTGTCGCAGGTCAACTCGTTCATGGCCTCGGCCGCCTACTGGGTCGGGTCCGCCGCTGACGAGATCGTGGTCACGCCGGGCGGCCGGGCCGGATCCATCGGGGTATATTCGATCCACGAGGACATTTCGGCCATGCTGGAACAGCAGGGCGTGAAGCCCACGATCATCAAGGAAGGCGAACACAAGATCGCCGCCAACCCGTTTGGCCCACTGACCGACGAAGGTCGCGCGCAGATCGAGTCGCTGGTCAAGGAATCGGCCGCTGCCTTCCGGGGCGGCGTGGCCGAGAACCGTGGCGTGGCCCGTAAAACCGTCGTGGAGCAGTTCGGGGACGGCAAAGTCTTCGGCGCCGCTGAACTGGTCTCGCGCGGCATGGCTGACCGCGTCGGCACGTTGCAGGACACCCTCTCCCGTCTCGGTGTCCCGTCCAAGAAGAAGGCCGCCGCCGCCCAGACGCGCGCCACCTTGGCAAACGGCGAGATTCCGCCTATCGGTGTGCTGGTCGATGCCCTGGGGAGCCTGGGGATGACGAAAGCCCAGGCCGATGCGTTCGCCGCGCGAGGCCTAGACGGGATCGCTACCGGGAGCCGGGAGCCAGAGGCGAAAACCCCAACCCAGCCGGTCGCCCTCCGCAGCCGGTTCATTCAAACGGCCTGACCCATCGCGGCGGGCCAGTGAAAGGCCCCTACCGTGGACATCAACGAAATCAACGCCGAACTGGAAAAGCGCGACGCGGCTATTCAAGCCCTGCTCGACGCTTCTACCGCCGCCACCGCCGAGGAACTGGTCAACATCAAGGCTGGCCTGCAAGAGCAGTCGGCGCTTGGCCTGAAGCTCCATGCCTCGCTTGTCGAAATGTCGCAGAAGGTCGCCGACCAACTCGGCTCGATGGGCGGCATGGCCAAGGGCATCGCCGGCATCGCCTTCGCCGCCGCCGCCATCGCCTCTCCGTCGTTCGCCGCCGTCATCGACGGTTCGGCGCAGAAGGGCCGCTTTGAGTCCAAGGGCTCTTGGCATGACGCAGGCACGTTCGGCGCCGTCATCGGCTCGGGCACGACCGGCGAAGGTAATGGTGGCCGCCTCCTGTCGCCTGACTATCGCCCAGGCCTGATCCAGCAACCGGACATGCCGCTGCTGATCCGTGACCTCCTGATGCCGGGAAGCACGGACAAACAGGTCGTCGGCTACTATCGCGAAACGGGCTTCACCAACGCCGCCCGGTTCGTGACCGAAAACACCCGAAAGCCGCAGTCGGACATCGAGTTCGAATACGCCGAGGCCCCGGTTCGCACCATCGCGCACTTCGTGAAGGCGACGAACCAGATTCTGGCGGACGTTCCCCTGCTGCGTTCCTACATTGACTTCCGCCTCCGCTGGGGCGTCAAGTTCGTGGAGAACGACGCGCTGCTGAACGGTTCGGGCGCTGGCCAGTCCATCGAAGGCCTGAAGCCTGCCGCGACCCCTTACGACACCACCCGTAACGAGGCCGGCGACACCCGCATCGACACCATCCGCCGCGCCATGACCCAGGTCTCGCTCGCCTACTACCCGACGAGCGGCATCATTCTTCACCCGACCGACTGGGAGAAGATCGAACTGCAGAAGGATAACGAGGATCGCTACATCTGGGCGAACCCCGGCAACCTTCGCGGCCCGACCCTCTGGGGGCGCCCGGTCATCGAGACCGCCGCCCAGACCGAAGGCGAGTTCACGCTCGGCGCCTTCAACCTCGCCGCCCAGATTTTCGACCGTGAAGGCATCGCGGTCGAGATCGCCACTGAGTCGGAAGACGACTTTTTGCACAACAGGCTGGTCATCCGGGGTGAAGAACGCCTCGCAATGGCCGTTCACCGTCCCGAGGCGATCATCGACGGCGAGTTCCCCCAGACGTAAATCTGGGCTAGAAACGACGAAAGGCCCGCTGGATTTGGCGTCCGGCGGGCCTTTCTATTTCAACGAGCGAATGGACCGCCCGATGACCTGCACGACCGATACCGACGAAGCGGCCTGCCCGCAATGCGGCTTTCACAGAACGGCTCGCTTCAGCGACGGCAAGTTCAAGAAATGCCCCGGCTGTTTCCTGATAGAGCGGCGCGCGCGTGACCGGGTTGTGGCAGAGAAGCGACGCAGGGCGCGGGGCGTGGCCCAGGTCAAAGGGACTGAAATCGCCTGTGGCCGATGCGGCGCGGTATTCATCCGGGGCAGTCTCAAGACGAAATACTGCGTCCCCTGCCGTAGCGTTATCGCCCTTGAAAAGGCGAACGCCGCGTCGCTGGCGAAACGGCTGGCGAGCGGGGCGGTTTTCGTCGGGACCATCATCCCGTGCAAGCACTGCGCCGAACCGTTCGCAAAGACGGGGGCACGCTCCTGCTACTGTCCCGCCTGCCGAATCCTTCAGAAGAAAAACGCCCTTCCGCACCTTCGGGAGGCGCAGCGCAAAGGCGCGGCCCGGTATGCCGCCCGTCACCCGGATCGCATCAGGGCTTATCAGGCCGAGTCCCGTGAGCGCCGCAAGGTAAATCCCGAGTTTCAAATCAATGAGCGCATGTCGGCGGGCGTTCGGCAGTCTCTTGTTCTGGGCAAGGCAGGCTATCGGTGGGAGAAAATCGTCGGCTACACCTTGGCGGACCTGATGCGCCATCTGGAGCGCCAGTTTTTGCCGGGCATGACGTGGGAAAACCGGGGCGAATGGCATATCGATCATATCCAACCGCTGTCGTCGTTCTCGTTCGAAAGCCGCGACGACCCCGAATGCCGGGCCGCTTGGGCGCTTTCAAACCTTCGACCCTTGTGGGCGTTGGACAATATCGTGAAGAATGACCGCAGGACGCACCTGCTCTAGGAGGTCACTATGGCGACGAAGACAGTTCGGGTCCGCCTGAACAGGACGATGAACCCGGTTGATGGCGAACGCCGGCAGGCGGGTTATGAGACGGATATTCCCGTCGCGTTGGCGGAGGAGTGGGTCAAGAATGGCCGAATCACCATTCTCGCCGGTAAGGCCCCAGCACGCGCGAAGGCGTCCACGCCGGACCCTACCTCGGCGCCCCCGAGTGGTTCCCCCGCTGGGTCGGGCGCAGTGTCGTCATCGTCGCGTCCGGCCCGTCCGCCTCGGAAGCCTCGCTCGACATCGTAAGGGCGTCGGGCGCGGCCTGTATCGTCATCAACGCATCGCACCGCCTCGCGCCATGGGCGGACATGCTTTACGCGGCCGATGGGGCTTACTGGAAGGCTGACGCGGGCGCGCGGGCATTCCCCGGCCTGAAGGTGACACAGGACGCCCGTGGGGCCGCCGCGATGGGCCTGTGTTGCATCAAGGTCGAGGCTCGGATGCGCGTCATGCTCTTCGACCGCTTCGGAGAGATTGGCGCGGGCGGCAACAGCGGGTTTCAGGCGGTGAACCTCGCGGCCCAGGCTGGGGCGTCGCGCATCGTCCTCGTCGGGTTCGACCTGTCGCTGGCCCGTGGTGTGCATTGGCATGGGAAGCACGGCGGCGGGCTGAACAACCCCTCGGCGCTGAATATGGCGCGCTGGCGAGCCGATCTAGACGCTGCGGCCCCTATGCTGTCGGCTCTAGGGGTTGAAGTTCTGAACGCTTCGCCGCATTCATCGCTGACCGCGTTCGAAAAGCGTCCGCTGGAGGATTGCCTGTGAACTATACCCGCATCGCTGTTTCGCAGGGCCTCCCGATCCCGCTGGAAAAGGTGAAGTCGCGCCTTCAGATTGAGGACGGCGGGATGGATCAGGACGGCATCGACGCGCAGGACGACGCGGTCGAGGCTGCGTTCATCGCGGCCATCGAGTTCGTGGAGAAGCAAACGCACCTGACGCTTCGCCCGACGACATTCCGGGTCGATATGGCGGATTGGTGCATCGCCCAGGCCTGTGGCTGCGCCGGTGAGCGTTATCGGTGGTCCTGCTGCTCGCCGGCCATTCTGGAGCGCGTCCCGTTCCGTGAGGTCGATAGCATCGACTACCTGGGCCAAGGCGAAATCACGCTTGATGACCTGCCGGGCTCCGACTATCGCGTCCAGCGGTTGCCCACAGGCGGCCTGATCCACCTGAACGACGGCGTGTCGCTCCCGTCGCTGGGGCGGGCCTACGACGCCGTGCAGATCACGTTCAGGGCGGGCTTTGACATCCCCGACGAGACCGGCGCGGGCGACGACCCCGAAACCGTCCTGCCCGCCGCGCTCGCCAATGCCCTGATCCTCCTGACCGGCTATTGGTTCGCCAATCGGGACGCGGTCGGGACGGAGCGGGTCTATGCGCTGGAGTTGGGCGCCGAGTCGCTAATGACGGCCTTCCGCCTCTATAAGTGATGTTTACATTCCGGCCGGGATAATGTTTACATCGGCCTTCACTGATAAATGAGGGCTGATGATGAATACCCCCGACCTTCCGCGCTGGCATTGGCGCAACCTGAGAGGCGGAAGCCTGTCGCTTTGGTTTTCCCCGCTGGATTGGCATCTGGGGATGCAGCGCGAAGACGACTTCACCGGCGGTCACATGGTCTTCGGTTTCGGCCCTTTTGGCGTCCGTCTGGAATACGACATCGGCAACAATAGCCGCGAGCGGTTCCCCTTCGGCTTGAGCGAGTCGGCTGCATATAGCCGCGCCGAGAGGTTCGAAGCCTGATGGCGCGTCCTCTCTACATCGTGGGCATGCAAGGACTCGGGGATTGCATCCATCAGCGCAGCATTGTCCGCGCCTATCTGGCGAAGGGCCGTGAGGTCTGGCTGGAAACCCCGTGGCCGCAGATTTATCACGACCTCGTCGGGCCGAAGCTGAAGCTGGTCAACAAGGGGTCGAGCCTTCGGACCCAGGCTAAGAACGCGGCTGCGAACCGGGGCCTGTTCGTCCGTGGCGGCCCTCCGCATTCGTGCGACGTGCTGCGCCAGCACTACCCGCCCCAGGTCGTGCGTGACGAGGGTTCGGTCCTCGGCGCCATGTCCAAGGTCGCGGGCGTCCCTGTCGGTGATTTCCGGCTCCCGATCCCGAAGGCGTGGCGCGAGAAGGCGGATGCATGGATTCGCAAGTGGAAGCCCGACAAGCCTCTGATGATTTATCGCCCATTGGTCGAGCGGACAGAGTGGGGCGGGTGCAAGGCGCGGAACCCTGACGACGGCCACTATGAAAACCTGATCGAGTCCATCCGCGACGACTTCTTCATCGTGTCGGTGGCCGATTTGGTCCCCGGCAAGGAATGGCTGGCGCCCAGCCAAGCGGGCATCCCTCACCGCGCCGGGCATGTCGAGTTGCACAACGGCGAACTGGACTTCGAAACCCTCGCGGCCCTGACCGAAATGGCGTCTCTGGTCTTCTGTTCGCCTGGGTTCGCGGCGGTCCTGGGTCAGGCTGTAGGGACGCCTACGGTGGTGGTCTCTGGCGGCTATGAGGACGGGACATCGTTCTCGGCCGGCGCGGTCTATACCCCGACGCTCCCCATCGCCCCGGTGAATGCCTGCAACTGTTTCCGACATGACCACGACTGCGACAAGCGAATCGACATGCCCGCCGAAATGGACCGGCTGGCCCTGTTTGCCGCGTCGGCGCCGAAGTCCGTCCCCGAACCATACGTCCTGGGCGGCCGGTCCAAGGTGCGGCCGAACATCACCGTGGAACCGGACCCCGACATCGACCTGACGGGCCTGCCGACCAACTTCATGAACCCCGGCGAACTGGAGACCCTGATTACGCTGGTCAGGTCCGTTAAGCCCCGTTGCATGATCGAAATCGGCTGCAACACCGGGCGGACGGCAAAGGCCATTCTGCGGAACGTCCCGAGCCTTGAGCGCTACATCGGAATCGACGTCCCGCCGTCCTATGAGTTCGCCAAGTCGGTCCAGCGGCGCGAGGTTCCCGACCGGCCGGGCTATCTGGCGCTGGATGATCCCAGGTTCATGCTGGTCATCATTCGACGCGGCTCCTTTGACTTGACGATGGACGACTTGCCGGAAGCTGGCGTGGTTTTCATCGACGGCGACCACGGCGCCGTAGCGGTCGCCTCGGACCATGAACTGGCGACGGTGCTGATTCGTCGTAACGGCGGCGGCCTTATCGTTCACCACGACGACCACGACGAACCTAGCGTCGATGTCAGGGACACGCTTGACGGCATCCATCAGCTTTGTCGGCAAGAGCCCATCGCCCACGTCCTCGGGACTTGGCTTGCCGTGCAACGGGTCGCCGGGTAAACAGACCGCGTTCCCATCTGGGGCTTGAGAGACGCCATCGGTTCACGCCGGTGGCGTTTCGCGTTATGGCTATCAGGCCAGAACAGGAGACCGGCAAAATGTGGGTGCGCTTCCTCAAAGACGACGTGCGTTCGGTCCAGCCCAAGCCGCAGGGCATCGTGACCTCGCGCATCAAATACAAGGCCGGGATGGTCGAGAACGTCCCGAAGGAATACGGCCAGCGGCTGGTCAGCGAAGGCAAGGCCGAGGCGACCGTAAGCCCGGTTGTGGCGAAAGACTGATGGCGCGTCTGCGATTGCGTAACCGGGCCACGGTCCAGCGGGCCAGCCCCAACCCGGCCGGCGACGGCGCGGGCAACTTCCAAGACGGCTGGGATGACTACCTGGGGCCGGTGTCGTGCGCCATCTGGCCCCGCACCGGCCGGGAGAGCATGGCGGACGGTCAGGAGGCCAGCCGCCAGCAGTTCTACATCGAGTTCAGGGCGACGCCGGTCTCGACCCTCATCGACAGCCGCGACCGCGTCCGCGAGAACGGCAAGGCGGCCCGGCTGTTTCAGGTCATCGCCAACGGGTGGCAACCAGGTCAGGAAATGGTGCTGCTCATCTGCGAACAGACGCCGGTCCAGTCGCCCGATGCGGGCTATGAGCCGGGCGGGGAAACTGAAAGCCCGCCGACGTTCCCGACCGGCCCCTAGTCGACAAGCAATAGTCCGCTTTCCGCGATCTCCCCTACCCTTAGGCAGGACGCGGATGGGAGCCTGTTCTGCCACTACCGTATAGCCTGACTGCCCTATATCGGGGGCCAGCCGTCCCCTCCATGATATGCCCATGGAGCAAAGGGGGTCGTTGGTCAGGTTTTCCCTCAGGCCACAGGGCCAGTCGGGGGCTCGGAAGTCCCGCATTTGATTGCGGGCAAAGTTCGCCCGGTAGTCATCTTCTGGCTTTGGGGACGGGAGCCAGACGCACCGGGGGCGAAACATCAAATCCCCGGTTGCGTCCTGTCTGGCGTGATGTATACATTCTTCACGCGCAGCCGATGTGGACGCATCGGTGATGGGGGCAGGGACTTCCGCCGAAGACCTGCCCTCGCGCAGCACCTTGCAACTGGATGGGCTTTCGGTCAACCGTCGCGCATGGCCGTGACGTGGAAGCTGAAAGACGAGAACGGACGCGCCCAGCCTCGCGCTAAGGACTTCGTCGCCCGCATGGGGCGTATCCCCGACAAGGTCAAAAGGCGCATCAATGCCGCGAATGAGAAATCGGCCGAAGACCTCGTCGCCATGATGGTGCGGCTGGTCCCTGTCGATCAGGGTGATTTGCAGCGGTCCATCAACTATTACGAGGTGGCGGGCTATCGCGGCACGGATGGCGGCGGGGTGACGTGGCGGGTCGTGGCCGGTGACGACAAGGCGTTTATGGCTCGTTGGGTCGAGTTCGGGACGCCGAAGACGCCCGCTCAAGCCTTCTTCTTTCCAGCCTACAGAGCCATGCGCCGCCTGATTAAGCAGCGCCAGTTGCGGGCGTGGCGGCAGGGGCTTAAGGACGCAGAATGACCCGGCTCGCATCTGACCCAGTCCAGACCGCCGTCTATGCGGCCCTGCAAGGCTCTACGGGGCTGGCGGCGGTGTTTGCGACGATGGGAGTTCAGAAGGTCGGGGGGCTGCTGCCGGTCTATGACAACGTGCCGCGCAATCCCTCCACCGGAATGCCGACGAAGTCCTATCCGTTCCTGGCGTTCGGGGACGGGCAGGACGTTCCGGCGAGCCCGACGAACGACTGCGACGCCGAGGTGGAGACCTTCATCACCGTTGAGGCATGGGACGACGCCAACGCGCGCGGCAAGACGGGGGCGAAGAAACTGGCGGCGGCTATCGTGGTCGCGGCGGCGCGTATCCTAACCGTCCCCGGCTGGTCTATGACGGTTGCGGGCGTCGACTCTTCAAGGCATCTTCCGATAGCTGACGGCGTCGCCCGTTCTGTGGTAACGCTCCGATACCTTTTGGACCCGGTGTGACCGGATAGGAGACTGCGACTATGGCGACCAAGCCAAACTTTTCAGGGCGTCGGCTCCTGATCCGCATCGGTAACGGTGCGTCCCCCGAAGTCTTTTCGGTGAAATGCACGTTCAACGGCGACCGGGCCATCCAGTTTTCGACGGCCTCCACCGACGAGACGGACATCGACTGCGACGACCCGACCGCTGTCGCCTACACCGTGACGCAGGTTGACAGCCTGTCGGTGGACGTGACCGGCGCCGGCCGGGTCAAGGCGGACGAAGTTCCGTTCTTCTTCGACTGGTGGGAATCGGGCGAGCCGAAGAATGCCCAGGTCGCCATCGACGCGGAAGACGGGGTCGAGTTCGAGGGCCAACTGCTGCTGCTGTCCTGGGGCGTCAACGGCGGCGAGACCGGCAGCGCGACCGCCGACATGACGATGAAGTTCACCGGCCCCGTGACGATGAACGAAAACCCGTAACATGACCGACTTTCTGTCTGGGATGGCAGGCGACGAGCCGCTGGGGGAAACCTCGGCGGCTTTGCCGTTTGACCTGTCGGAGTTGAGCGTTTCGTCGGCGCTCTTGGCCCTGCAACTGGCGATGGCCCGCGAGGGTGTCAGCCGGAAACAGGAGATGGACGGCTTCCCGATTGGCCCCGGCGTCTACAAGGTCAAGTTCGGGATCGGTGAGGCGGAACAGCTTCAGGAGGCCCACGACATGGGGCCGGCCTATGCGCTGCAACTGCTCGAGGCCGGGCGCTGGACCGTGAAGATGCTCGGGACCATCGTTTTCGCCGGGCTGGTCGGGGGCGGCATGGGCCCTTCCGAAGCCCGTCAAATCGTCAAGCGGTGGGTCCACGACCGTCCGTGGGGCGAGTCCGTCCCGCTGGCCCAACTCCTGCTCCAAATCGGCGTGATGGGCGTCCCTGACGAACCGCCGGGAAAACCGGAGGGGGAGGCGAGCCAGACCAACCCGACCTCCCCAGAGGCAAGATCCGATTCGCCGCCGTCTTCGGACGAGGCGCCCTAGTCGGGGGCTACACGCCCGATCAGGTGCGGCGCTTCTCATGGTGGGAGTTCAACGCCCTTTCCGAAGGCTGGTCCGCGTTCCATAGTCCGCCTAAGACACAGGCGCCCAGCGTGGACGAGTTTGAGGCCGCGTTGGCGCGTGACGAGGAGCGGCAAGCCCGCAGAGGACGGTAGCGCATGGCCCAGGAAAAAGACGTTGCCCGCCTTGTGCTGGAACTGTCGGCGGACGTGGCGAAACTGGATCGGGGGATGCGTCAGGGCCAGCGCATTGCCGAACGGCGAACGGCGGCGATTGAGAAGTCGTTTGAACAGATGAACAAGCGGACGACGGGCTCCGTTAACGCCATGTCGTCCAACATCAGGAACGCCATCGGGGGTCTGGCGCTGGCGGCGGCGGCCCGCGAGGTCCAGCAATACGCCGACGCCTGGACCCGCATGGGCAACCCGCTCCGAGCGGCGGGCAAGGATCAGGCGACGGTCAACGCCGAACTGGAAAACCTTGTCCAGATTTCGCTCCGGTCGCGGTCCAGCCTTGAGGGGACCGTGACCCTCTACAACCGCCTGATAGCGGCCTCGGGCGAACTGGGCGTGTCGCAGCAGCAAGTCGCGCGGGTGGTCGAGACCGTCAACAAGGCGCTGGCGACATCCAACCTCACGGCCGGCGAGCGGGCCTCGGCCGTGACGCAGCTTGCTCAGGGCCTCGGGTCGGGCAACCTCGCGGGCGACGAGCTGAAGGCCATCCGTGAAAACTCGCAGGTGCTGGCGCAGGCCATCGCGGACGAGTTTGACACGACCATCGGCAAGCTGAAGGAGTTGGGCGCCGAAGGGAAGTTGACCTCGGCCGGCGTGTTCCGCGCGATTGAGAACGCGACCGTGGGCATCGACGCGGGCTTCGCCAAGACGAACGCCACCATTTCCGACGCCTTCACGAACCTACAGACGAAGGCGACGCAGTTCGTGGGGCAACTGGACGCCTCCACGGGTGCGTCTGAAAAGCTGGGCACCGTGATCGGCTTCGTGGCGGACCATCTGGACGACATCTCGAACGCTGCCGGCCTCGTGGCCGTGACGGTCGGGGGCGGTTATGTGGCGGCCATGACGGCGGCGGCGGTCCGCACCGGCTTGGCGACCGTTTCGACCATCGCCTATCAGGTCGCGCTCATCCGCCTACAGGCCCGGCAGACCGGCGCCACGGCGGCCCAGATCGCTCTCAACGCCGCGATGACCGCCAACCCGGTCGGGCTGCTGATCGTGGGTGTGGCGGCGCTGGCGGCGGTTATCTTCACCCTTCAGCGCAACACGATCACGGCGGCCGAGGCTCAGGCCGAAATGGGCGGGCGCATTGCGGCGAATGATGAAATCCTGGGCCGATACGAACAGGCCCAGATTGACGCCAAGAACGCGACGGCTGAGCACGCCAAAGCGGCGCGGGACAACGCGGCGGCCCTGCGCGAGGAGGCGGCGGCGGCCCTGACGGCGGCGCGGGCCTTGGCGACCGAACGGGTTGCGGCGGCCGGGGCCAAGGCTGCACGGGCGACGGAGGCAGCCACGACAGCAGCGGAACGGACGGCAGCGTTCGGACAGGGGCCGTTCTCCAACTCGTCCGCCGTCGCTATGCAGTCGGCGCAGCGCATGGCCTCGACGGCGATGCAGCAACAGACTGACGCCCAGGCGGCGGCAGCGGCGGCGGTGCGGGAGCAAATCCGGCTAGATCAGGAAATCCAGCGCATCGCGGCCGGTGTGAACCTGGGCGGTGGTGGTGGCGGCTCTGTGACGCCTACGCCGACGACAAGCGGCGGCGGCGGAACAAACGGCGGGCGTCAGGCGGCGGCCGAGGTTGACCGGCTTCGCGACGACCTAGAGGCCATCCAGAATGACCTCCTGACGGATGTTGAGCGGGCCGCGAAGGAACTGGCGGAACGCACCGCCACCATCCGCGAGGCCGTGCGCCGCGAATACATCACCCCGACCGAAGGCGCGATCCTAGAAGGCGGGGCGGCGGCGCAGGACTTGCAACTGCCCGAAGCCATCGAACTGATCCCTTGGGAAGACTACGGCCGGGAGATTTCGGAGGGTCTCGCCGCTGGCCTCGCCGCGCAACAGCAGATTTTCCAAGACCAAGGCAACGCGCTCGCTTACGGCTTCCTGAACATCGTCACGGCCGAAAACCCTGGCGAAGCCATCGGGATGGCGATGCGAAACGCGCTGCTGGAAAACCTACAGGATCGGCTTGCGTCCATCTTCAGCACCTTGCTGCAAGCCGGACAAAAGGGCGGCGGCATCGGCGGCTCAATCGCCGGTTTCCTGGGTTCGGCCTTCGGCGGCAATCGTGCGCTGGGCGGACCCGTAAAGGCCGGGATGACGTATCGCGTCAACGAGAACACGCCTCGCAGCGAGTTTTTCACGCCCTCGCAAAACGGCTATGTGGGCAACCTCAAGCCGCCGTCGCCATCGGCCGGCAGGGGGCAGGCCTTCACCTATGCGCCGGTCATCGACGCACGGGGCGCGGATCAGGCGGCGGTCATTCGTCTACAGCAGGCGATGGCCGAGGATCGGCGGACGTTTGAACGTCGGACTAAAGCGGTGGTAAACCGGGGCTTGGCAAACGACACCGTTGGCCCTCCCGCTTGGAAGTGATGCCATGTTCGATGTCTGGCCGGTCTGCACACTGAAGCCCCTGCACATCGCGTCTTGGTTCAGCGGTGGCGCCGCCAAGGTCGGGGGGCGCACCGCCAGCGGGGCCTTGCGGGTGGCCCAGTGGTCCGCCGGGGGTTTGGTCCGCATCACCTATGCCGACATCAACGTCCTGACCCGAACGCAAATCCTCGCGGCCCAGGCGCTTGAAGGCATCCTAGACGGGGGCGCGACGCCGATTATCGTCCCGATGCTCCCGTGGCTGCGAGCCCCTGACGTTGACGGCGGGACCGGCGGCTATGGGGGGGTTCCGCACAGCGACGGGACGCCCTTCTCGGATGGTTCGCTCTATGCGTCATCCGGGGAGGAAGCCCTGACCTATGCGTCGGCCTTGATGAACGCGACGACAATCCAGATTGTCCGCCCCGGCGCCGCCCAAGCCCTGATCGGCGGCGAAATGTTCAGCGTTGAGAATGACGACGGTCCCGAGGGCCACAAGATCATCCGCATTCTGGACATGGCGACGGTCGGGCCTGACGTTGTTTACACCGTCGTGATCCGGGTTCCGCTGCGCGCCGACATTGCGGCCGGGTCTGCCGTCGCCATGAAAGACCCGCGCTGTTTGGTCCGCATGGAAAACGCGGCCGAGTTGGGCGTCCTGCTGCGAAATCGCCGCTACGGCAAGTTCACGGCCCAGTTCGTTGAAGCGGTTCCCGAATGATCCTGACATCCCGCCCCGCCGTTTTCATGTTCATCGGCTGCACCCCGCCGATTCGCGTCTGGACCGGCTCGCATCCCCGGCGCCTACCCGCCGATGACGTGGACACCGAAGGCGGGATCTACCTGGGCCTCGCGCTGGACCGCATCCCAGCGATGGACCGGCTTCTGATGGGCGACGCGGCGCAATACACCTTCACGCTCGACGGCCTGTCGGATGACCTGAAGTCTCTCGTGGACACGCCGGCCGACTTCGACGGCGCCCGCGTCTCGATTGGCGAATATCAGTTCGACTCCGATTGGCAACCGACCGGGGATGTTCAGTGGCAAGCGACCTATGACGCCGAACAGGTCGGGTTCAGCAGCACACAGGGCGAGGAAGACGGCCGGTCGCTGTCGGTGACACTGACGGTCGCCACGTCCACCACTGACCGGCGCCGCTCGCTCCTGATCCACTGGAGCGCCAAGAACGCGAACCCGACTGATCGGGCCTTCGATTACGTGAACAACTACAGCCTCGGGACGAGACGCCAATACCCCGCCTGACCGCCTTTCTGGACGACGCGACGACCCAGACGACCGTTTGGGGGCAGAACGACTGCGCGCTGTTCACGGCCAACTGGGTGCGGTCTCTTGGCCTTGGCGACGGTGGGGACGAGTGGCGCGGGACATACGCCACCGCATTCGGCTGCTGGGAGGTGCTACAGGCCCACGGCGGCATTCTGGCGGTCATGGCGAAGGGGTCCGCGTCCATCGGCCTCCTGCCCACGCTGGAGCCGTTGCGGGGCGACGTGGGCGTGGTAAGCGTCAGGACCGTTGACGGACAGCCGGGCGTCGCTGGAATCTACGTCGGAAACGAAAGGTGGGCCGTGATGTCGGAGCGCGGCCTGCGAGTGATCAAGGCCCCGATGCTGGCGGCCTGGAGGGTTCCCTAGTGGCCGAACAGTTCTTAGTCGCAGCGGCAAAGGCGGCGGTTGATATCGTCGTGGCGGTGGCAATCAACTACGCCGTGGGGGAACTGACGAAAAAGGACCGTGCGCGGCCGGTGGGCTGGTCCCCGATCAAACAGCCGATCCCGCCGCGCCACTACGCCTACGGGCATGGCCGCAAGCCCGGCGCGGCGCTGTTCTATGAGTCGGTCCCGAAATATACGCTGGACGTGCTGGCCTTCTGTGATGGACGCACAGCCGGGACGAACCGGGTCCTGTATTTTCAGGACGACATCGTCACGTATGACGCCGGGACGGGCGAGACCGATCAGGGCGAGGCGGGGCGCTACGGCGGGCCGGTCTACGTGTCGTTCAAAGACGGCCTCCCGACCGAAACGGCCCATGCGATTGTCGTCGCGAGGGCGGACGGCAAGTGGACATCCGCGCACCGGGCTGACGGAACCATGACGGCGGGGCTGGTCTGTCAGATGGTCTCCGACGAGAAGATGCGGACCATCTACCCCAACGGCGAGATTGACCTTTCCATCGCCCAGGACTGGCTCTGCGTCTATGACTGGCGGGATGAGGCGCAGGACCGCCTAGACCCCTCGACGTGGCAATACAGCGCAAATCCTATCGTCTGCTGGGTCCATGACGAATGGTATGTGAACGGCCTCGACTGGGATCGCCGCTTCGCCCCGAACCTCGCGGACCTGACGGCCGAGGCGGACGCCTGCGACGTTCTCTATCCGCAAGCCGGTGGCGGGACAGCGCCGCGTTACGAGGCCTTCGTCTGGTATGAGGCCGACGACGACCGGAAGACGGTTCGCGACCGCTTCATCCGCTCTATGGACGGCTGGATGGTCGAACTGGGCGACGGGTCATATCTGTTCCGCTGTGGCCGCTGGGTCGAGCCCACCGACATCCTGACGGCCTCGATGCTGATTGACTATAGCTGGACGGCCGGCGTCCCGAAGTCGCGGCGCGTGAACGAGGTTCAGCCCAGGTTCCGGGTGGCCGAACTGCTCTTCGAAGTCGCGGACACGGATTCGGTCGTCAATCAGGACAGCATCGACGCCATAGGCCGCAAGCCCGTGACCCTTCAGCTTGAGGAGGTGACGAACAATAATCAGGCCATGCGGTTGGCGACCATCAAACTGTCGGAGGGTGAAGCCCTCTACACGGGCGAGTGGGTCTTCGACCTTGACCGACTGCCCTCGTCCATCTTCCGCAACCGCTTCCACCGGGCGCAAATCGCTGACGGCCCGTCGTCGCTGGCGGATGTCTATGTCGAGTTCCTTCGCATCGAGACCGACCTGTCGGAGCGGGTGATGCGGGTTCAAGTCCGTTCGGTTGATCCGACCCGATACGATTTCGATGTCTCGCAGGAGGGTGACGGCCCGGTCATCGAGGGCCGCATCCCGCCGTCCGACGCGGCCCAGGCGACCATCACAGACATTGACGTGTTCTATTCCGACGACGCCCTGCCGCGCCTCCGCTTGACACTGTCGGACATCGGAGACCCCGACGCCCTCTATTCGGTCCAGTGGCGCGCGACGGGCGATGACGACTGGGTCGCGGATGCGCCGCGCCCGGCCTTCATCAGCGGCGCCGTGACGGTCGAGACCGCCCCTGTCGCGGCCACGACCCTACAGGTTCAGGTCCAGACCACGACCGCCGCCGGGGTAAGCGACTGGGCTCCGTCACCACCTGCCGCTGTTGACGCCACGGCCCCGACCGCCGTCACGCCCCCGCCGACCAACTTCCTCGCGACGGGCGGCGTCGGGGTTGCTGACCTGTCGATGGATGCGCCCGCAACGCCCGGTTTCTCGGCAGTGAAGTTCCGCCGGTCTGCGACCGTGAACTATACCGACTCGGTCGGGGTCTATTCCTATGCGGCCGGCTTGAGCGAGGCGGTCGTCTATCAGGACACGGTCGCGCCGGGGACGTGGTATTATTGGGCCGTGGCGGTCTCGTCGGAAGGCGTTGAGTCCGTCGCCCTCGGCGCCCAGATCGCGACCGTCACCTGACGCGGTGACAATCCGGCTGTGCGGTGGCATTGTCCCGCCGCGTCGTGCCTTTCGCCCCGAACACCGGAGACTTCCCAATGGGACTGACCGCTCAAGCTGGTCGCCGCGCCTTCCGCCGCTATGTGACCGATGGCGTTCCGGCTAGCGGTGAGAATGAGCCTGACAAGGGCGAGATCATCGACGCTTGGGAGGTCGCGGATTACGAAATCAACCTCGCCCTGAACGGGTCTGTTGATGGCGTTCGATGGACGACGGCCATCATCCACGCTAGCGCGACTGCGAACGTCAACCTCGCAAATGGCTTGGAGGCCGGGGACATCCTTGACGGCGTTACGCTCGTCGCCGGAAACAGCGTTCTGGTCCCTTATCAGACGGATCCAACGCAGAACGGGCTCTATACCGTCCCGGCATCAGGCGCGGCGTCGCGCGCAGCTTTCGCGGCAACGGCGGCAGACTTGGCCCACATCGCCTTCGTCGTTCAGGGCGGGACGACAGGCCGGGGCATCCGCTGGACGTTCCCAGCCGACGAGGCCGACATTGTCGTGGGCACGACCAACATCAGTTTCGCGCAAATCGGCATTGAGCCGGGCTACGCAGCCGAGGTTGAGCAGGCGCGGGCGCTTTATCCGACCTTGGGCGCGCGGCTCGACAACTTTGACGACCGCATCGACAGCGCCCAGAACATCGCGGCCGCCGAGGGGCGGGCGGCGGCATACGGCGTCACTGATCCGGTGGCTGCTGCTGATTTCGCAGCCCGCAGCGCCGAAATGCTTTTCGATGTCGGGTATTTCCGCAAGGGCTTTTCGGTGTCAGACGACCCGCTGGCCGCTGCCGGCGTCACTTTTGCCCGTGCGTCCGTTGCGACTTGGGAGACCGCCCCCGGCGTTGTGACAAACTTCGCATCCGGTGCGCCTCGATACGTCAAAGGCCTGGGCCTTCTGGTTGAGCCGACCGGCGCCCAGCTTCTCCGGTTTACATCAGATTTTGCAAACGTATGGGATAGGGCCGGGACCGGCGTTGGCTCTATCCCGGTCATCACGTCGGACGATGCGATGGCCCCGGACGGCACGATGACCGCCGACAAGATCGTGATGACCCTGAACGGCGGGACGGCGGCGGGGGATCGGTCAGTCATCTTTCAGACGGTGACGACGGTGACGGCTGCCAACTATGCCCACTCAGTCTTCGTCAAAGGCGTCGCGGGACAAAAGCTCGGGTTTCGCGGCGTGTCTGGCGGCTCCTACGCGGTGCATACGTTCTCTGGGTCTTGGGAACGCTGGAACCGGGTGGAAGCTGCTGGGGCGACCACAGGGCCGCTTGAGATCGAACTGCGCGGCACGGTCGGCACGTCGAACGCCATCACGTTCCACATGTGGGGCGCAAACATCATGCGGGGCGACTTCGTCACCAGCTACATGCCGTCCGACAACGTCGCCCTGACCCGCGCGGCTGACGATTTCTACATCAACGGACTGAGCCTTGACGAAGGGTGTTCGATACTCACGGACGTAGTCCTGACCGGCGGGGGTTCCAATCTCGGTCTGGGCCTGCGCGTCTTCTTCGCGGCCTATGTCGGCACCGATAACCGCAACATGGTTACGCTGGTTAATGAGACGGGTGGGGGCCTTGGCGCTGTGGTGGAGGTCAACGCCGCTGTGACGGGTGTCTCGCGCTCGGCCGACATTGCGCTGGTCAATGCGACCGAACAGGTCGGGGTCCGCATCAAAAAAGACGATGTTCAAATGGTCCGCAACGGGAAGCCGGCAAGCTGGGTTTTCGATGCTGCAGTTCCGACTGTGACGACCGTGGCCGTGGGCGCAACGCCGCGAACGCCCACGGCTCGGGTTGGCGGAATCATCAAGTCTCTGGTGGTCGTTCCCATCGCCCTTTCGGACAGCGAACTGATCAACCGCACGGGCGGCGAGGCTCTGCCAGTCGTTCCCGAGGCCGGTTGGGAGCGGGTCAAGAAGGCGGCCGCGTTCTCGACGCGGGACAGCGCCAAGACGTTCAAGCTGGGCGGCAATCAATATATCGCCAACGGCTACTATCCGACCGGAACGACCGTGCGGAAAGACGTTTGGAAGTCGCCGGATGGTATCAACTACACGCTCGTCAACGCGGCCCCGCCTTACGACGATTTCAGTCAGGTCATCGCCTTCAACGGGGTGATGTATGCCTTCCGAACGGGCATGTGGAAGAGTCTCGACGCCGGGGTTACGTGGACCAAAATCCTCAACACTCTGCCTTGGGGCGTGTCCAGCTACGACAATCCCGCCCTCGTCCATAAGGCCAAGATGCTGTTCATTCACGGCACCGGGGCCACGCCCGGCGCGACGGACGGGGTGTGGCAGTACGATCCGACCGGCAACGCATGGTCCCGCATCGCGGCTGCACCTTGGGGCGCGCGTGACATTCCTGTCGCTGCGGAGTTCAAGGGCGACCTTTATCTGTTCGGGGGGACCCGCACGGTCGCCAACGTTCCGGCCGAGGTCACCTATCCGACGTTGACCACTCTGAACGATCTGTGGAAGTCGGCGGACGGCGGGGTGACATGGACGCTGGTCAGCGCCAGCCTTCCGCTGGCTCCGCGCATCTGGCCGGCGTTCATCGCGTTTGAGGATCGGCTCTATCTGATGGCCGGGTACGACAACATCGGCCCGGCAAACAACAACTACGCCGACACTTGGGTTAGCGACGACGGCATTAACTGGCGACTGCTGGCGACTGCTCCGAACTACCTGCAACGCCACGCCCCGGTCGCCTACACGTTCAACGGCCGCCTCTACCTGGTTAGCGGGAACGCCAACACCCAAGCGCCGGGCATCGTACTGAACGACATCTGGCGACTCGTCTCGCCGGTCTAAACCGCCTTGCCACTCGCCGCCGTCTAAGGGAAACCTTGGCGGCGGCGTTTTGCCGTCTGGAGACATCCCACATGACTGAGAAGACCGATCAGGAGTTTATCGACTCCTGCGCCGACACGCTGTTCGCTCTGGAGGCCGAGGCCGCCCGCGTGGGCGACGCCGGCCTGACCGCCGCCGTGGAGGCCCATCACGCAGCCCTGAACGAGGCCCAGGTCGCATTCGCTGCCAAGTATGGCGAGGGCGGCATCGCTACCCGCTCGGGCGGGACCGGCAACAAGAACGACCCGAACCCGCCGTCCGACCCGAACCCGTAATGTTCTGGCTCACGCTTCTTTTCGGCGTGGCAACCGCCGCCGTCTCTGTTCTGTCTATCGCGGGCGCGTCTCGCCGAGATGGCATTCCAGCGGCGGCGGCTTCGGCCATTCTCGGGGCCTCTTTCCTCTGCACGACCTCGCTCGATATGGTCCTGCCGCACAGGGAGGCGGTGCTGGCGTGGTCCGTGGTGGACCTTGCGGCTTGTGGGGCTTTGGCGGCCTTGCTTTACCCGGCCGTGGGAGGGCGCCTGACGGGCTTTCTGGCCGTGGCCTTCGCCTTCCAGTCCGGCCTTCACATGCTCTACCAGGGCGACGCACTGGCATGGCCGCTTTACATTCGAGGGTTGAACCTAGTCTATAGTGTCATGCTTCTGGCCGCCTTTTGGGAGAACCGACGTGGGTCCGCTGTTCTCTCTGACGCTGTCGTCGCTTGGCTTCATCGGTTGCGTTTGGTTCGTCGGAAAGATGCTATGGCCCGATCCACCGAAGATTGACCTAGCCGATTTCACCCCGCCGCGCGTTGAGCCGGTGGAAGCCTTAGAGGACCCGACCGACATGCAGACCGCACGCCGTGCTACCTATCGGGACACAAGTTCGCACCGCGTTGGCCCTAGCGCCGCATCTGTGAGGGGAAGGCCAGTGACGGAGCGACGCGCGACAGGGGGCGAAGCGGCCTATCAACGTCTGGCCCGCCGCACCGAAGAAGCCCAGGCGGCGGCGAACGAGCGAACCGAAGCCCTGTTCGACAACGTCATCAACGAAATCCGGGCCATGCGTCAGGACGTTCAGAAGATCGACGGCAAACAGACGGCCTTCGAGGGGCGGTTGAGTGACCTTGAACTGCAGGTCAACATGACGCGGGACGAGGTGCAGAAGCGTGCGCTGAACCCGGCGCCGTCACAGATCGCCAGCGCGAAGACGGCGATTCGCGACACGCTGAAATCCAAGGGCGGCATGTTCGCGACCTTCACGGCCGGTGCCGCCGCCATTGCGGTGCTGGCGAACAACCTACCCGATGCGGCGCGGTTCCTAGAACGGCTCTGGGACTTCATGGCTGGCCGTGAGGTTGAGGCCCATGAGGTTGTCCTGCCCAAGGATGACGAAAAGTAAACACCGTGTTATCGGTGCGGCCTCGATAGGAGCCGCCGATGACCGATCAACCCGTCCAGCCGCCCGCAGCCCGGTTTGAGCGCACGGTGGCCGCTCTCGGCAATCTGGCCCGTCCCTACGTCCTGTATGCCGCCGCCACGTCGTCCGCTATCGCGACCGTCGCCGTCGTGCTGAAGGAAATGGACCTCAACGCCGGGGCGATCTTCGTCGGCGCATCCTGGGGCGGCGTGGCCCTCTTGTACGGCGCAAAGGCCATCGAGGAGCGCGGCAAGGCCAAGAGCGAAGCCGAGGTCGCTATTGCGCAATCCAACGCCACCACGGAGCCGAAATGACCGACACGATGACCGACGACGACTTCGTCCGCTTGTTCCAGCGCACGTTCGGCCTTCGTGAAGATGGTTGGGCTGGACGAGACACGGAGGCCAAGCTGCGCGAGGTCGCGAAGGGGGCGGGTTACATCGTTCCCGCCATCGCTACCGATGACCTCCCCGCCGACTATTGGCCCATGCTGTCGAAGATCGAAAGCGGCGACCGGCCCTATGTTCAGGCGACCGCGTCCAGCGCGTCAGGCCTCTACCAGTTCATCCAATCGACCTGGGAAGGCGAGGGCGGCAAGTGGGGTCCAACGAAGCGCCCGGCTTTCGGGGGCCTGCGCCCGCCGCCAGAGGAGCAACTGGCCCGCGCCAAAACCTTCACAGCCCGCAACGCCGCCGTGCTGAAAGCCAAGGGCATCCCGATCAACAAGGCCTCGCTCTACGCCGCCCACTTCTTCGGCGCCGGGACGGCTGCAAAAGTCATTGGCGCTGACGTGAACGCGCGGGCGGACGTAATCGCCGGCCCGGCCGCGACCGAAGCAAACCCCTCCATCCTGCGCGGCAAGACGGTGGGCGAGTTCCTTTCATGGCTTCACAAGAAGACGGGAGACTGGGCGCGATGAACACGCTGTATCTGAAACTCATCGGGGCCTTCGTGGTCGTCGGTCTCGTGATAGCTTTGGGCATGTCGCTCAAGGCCAATGGCCGGAAGGATGCGGAGGTCCGGCAGGTCAACGCGCAACTGGTCCTAGCCCAGACAGCCATCCGGGAGCGTGACGACCGCATCGCCTCTTTCGCCAACACTGCCGCCGGTCAGGCCGAGGCCCAGGTCGTGCAATGCGCCCAGCAGGGCGGCGAGGGCTACGCACGCGGCCTTGCGGTCGGGAGGGCGATATGCGCCGCCCGCTGATCCTTCTGGCCCTGTGCGGCGTTCTGGCGGCCTGTGACCGGCCCGTCCCTATTGTGGAAGCGGCGCCCGATCCCTGCCCGCCTAGCGCCGCCGCAGAGCCCGAGGAAAAGCCCGCCGCCGTGGCGCTGACCGATGCTCAACAGCTTGCGGTCGATGTCGCGGTCTATGGCGCTCTAGGGGAGGCCTTGTTCGTCGCCCGTGAAGGCGCCCAGGTGGCCCGCGACCTGTGGGGAGACCGGCAGGCCCAGCGCGTTCGCCAGACCCGCCAGTGGTGCATTACTCGGCCTTAGCGGCTTTGCTGATCGCGACCGCCGCGACGCACGACATTTCCCTGATGGCCTCGACGGTTTCAGTGACGCCGGGCTCGGCCATCGTATGGAAGACAAGCCGCGTGACCGCCGTAACGGCCCCCGCCACCACGGCCTGAATGTCGTTCGGGTCCGTGAGGTTTCGGGCGTGGTCGGTCAGCACGGACCAGACGGCGGCGTCGGCAAGCTGGGCGCGGGTTTCGAAGGTCATTGGCCCATCCTCATTCCGATCAGGTGTAGGAAGGCGAAGAGGAGAAAGACCACGCTCCACCATCCCGTCACGGCAGCTCCTATCCATGCCTTTCGTTGGGCGAAAAAGCCGCACAACAGAGCCGCCAATAGCGAAAAGCCAAAATCGATATAGACGATGTCCATCACGCCCCCCTGATTTCAGCGAGCCGGTCGATGACGAAGCGCGACACGCTGGTCTGCATCGCCTCTTCCGCTTCAGCCAGCCACGGCATCGTCTGCGCCGTTGCGTAAAGGCCCTGGATCATCTCGGGGTCATCCCAAGCCGTGACGGCGATCTGCAGGAGGTTCGGGCTGCTGGCGGGGTCCAGCTTGGCGCCGTCCTCATTCCAGCGGTTCACGATGGCCCAGGCCTTGACCCGTGCCGACCGCTTGGCCTCGGCGTCCGTCTTCCATTCCGGCGAGCGGGACAGGGCCGTCAGGGCGGCGGACAGTTCGGGCCAGTCTTTGGCGTTGCGGGCCTGTTCGTCAAAGATGGCGAAGGGGCCGTCCGTGGCGTCGGTAGTGCCGACGTCATCGAATCCTACCTGATCGTCAGTCGTGGCGGCGCTTTCGGGTTCAATTGCCGTCGTTTCCGGCAATTGCGAATCCGTGGGGGTGTCGGTCTGAACGACCTCCTTGGCCTTCGCGGGCGCGTGCTGTGTGTGGATCGGGTGGTCATCCGTCGCCTCGACAACCCCGTTCGGAAGGCCGTTGAAATAGACGGCGCGGCGGCCTGACGGATAGATCTCGTCATCGGCCATGAAATAGACCGTGTCGGCGGGCGCTGGGCCGTCGATAGCGGCCGAGGCGTCCGTTGTGGCCTCCGCACCGACTTGGGCGTCAGCGGGCGTCTCCGGGGCCTTGGGCGCGGCCTGATCGCCCGAGACATAGACGAAGCCCTCGGGCGGGTTCTGCATCTGCTCTGTCATGCGATCGCCGGGCGTTTGGCCATGGTCCGCGACAACCTGCTGCACGATTTCCGGTTCAGCCTCCGCAATGGCGTCCAGCATTTCGTCCGCGATGGGTTTCGCCTTGGCAGGGCGGCCCCGCTTTGGCTTGGGTTCTGGCGCGGGCGCGGCTTCCCCGGCTTCCTCAGCAACGTCACGGATGCCGAATCCTTCGGTCGCCAGCGTTTCGTTCGCTTGCAGTTTGGCGAGGAGGCCAGACCCGGCGCGCTTGGGTTCCTCGGACGGCAGGGGTTCGTCGCCTTCCACGGCCTCGCGGATTTGCAGGCCCTTCAGCACGTCAGCGGCGCCATCGGTGAAAGCGAACCCGCGAGCGCGCCATTGCAGCATCCGCTTCCAGTTCGTGACCCACGGCCCGGCCTTACCCCAGAGTTTGGCGGTCTTCGCGTCGGCCACGCTGTAGGAAGCTTCGTTCACATCGCCGTTGTCGGGGCGCGTGACTTCGCAGAAGGCCGTCAGGTCGTCGCCCTCGCCCTCATACCATTCCCGAAGCTTGAAACCGTTCGTGCGGATCACAGCCATCAGCGCCGCGCCGTAAAGGGTCGGGCGCCCGTTGATGATGGCGAACGACTGAAGAGACTGGAACGGCGGCAGGCCCAGTTCCGCGCCGGCCATAATGGCGACGAAGCACGTCTCGGGCGTCTTGAAGCCGTTCGGCGTCATGCCGCTGTGGGCGAGGGCCTGGGCGATGCGGAAGGCCTGTTCGATGTCCTGCGGGATTAGGGCGCCGACGTTGCCGCCTACGGTCATGGCGGGGCGGGGGCGTTCGGCTTGGGTGGCGGGCAATTGATCGGTCATGTCTCTTTTTTCCTCGGGAAATGATGCGTGTTTTCAGAAGGGCAGTTCGTAATCGCGACGGTCCTCGGCCTCGCGTTCGGCCTCTTGGCGCTTGATGCGTTTGCCGTGAGGCTCGGCGCCCATGCTCCGAAGTTCGTCGTCTATCAGCCAGCGGACAAGCGCGCGGCGCCACGTCGTGCGGACTTGCCATGACAGCACCCATTGCGAGCGCAGTTGAATGATGCGCCACGTCCGCCGCTGGGCCGCCTCCTGGGCCTTGCTCATCTTCCGGTGCGGCTTGTTCGGGTTATAGCGCGTTAGGCGCAGGGGCTTGTCCGTCACAGGCTTGCCTCCAGCGCCAGCAGTTCGAGTCGACGTTCGATTTGCTTCACCCTGTAAGGCCGAACGGGGAAATAGGTGGCGTCCTGCTGGCCGCCGCCTGGGCCATGCCAAACGCCGGTTTCGCACGCCTTGGCGAAGATGGGCAGGACGGCGCGGATTTGTTGTTCGCCCAGTTCAAGGTCGGCGCCGCTGATTTCCACGACGCGGACGCAGTAGGGGGCGGACTTTTCGCTGAACACGAGGGAGAACGACGCCATCTCGCGGCCCAGCACGGCGCGGCAAGCCATCCCGACAAGGGCGCCTTGGACGTGCAAATCGTGGTCCGCAATGGCCCGCTCGATGCCGTCGTCGGTGATGTCCTCGATTGTCTTCAGGTCCGCGAAGGCCATGTCGGCGGCTGGGATGGCGTCGGGGCGAACCTTCAGCCAGACGCCCGTCTCCTCGTCGCGCCAGACCATGGAATGTTCGATGCGCCCGTTCAGGATGCCCGCGCGGATCAGGGGTTCGCGCTTCAGCGCCTCGGCCATGCCCCGGATGCGGACAAGCTGTTCCGTCTTGATCACGTCCAGACCAGCGGCGGCGGCTTCCTTAAGCCACGCCCGGCAAGTCCCGGCATTGCCGTTCCAAGGCTTCTTCTTGCCCTCCTCGTCCCGGTATTCGTCAGGGCGGACGGCGAAGTGGGCGCGGAAGTCCTCTTCCCCTAACAGGAGGTGGTGCGCGGCCCGGCCGAACAGCAGCGGCTCCGTCTGTTTCATCGGTTCGGCGTCGGGGTTCAGATAGCTGGCGGCGTAGTAGTGTGCCGGGCTCTTGCTGAAAATCGTGCGGATGCCGGATGACGATAGGCTGGGCTTGACCGTGAGGTCGCCATGGTAAAACGACATTGGTATGCCGCGATAGACGCCCGGCTGGCTGATCTTTTTCCCGTTGAAGGCTCTGACCAACATCAGCGTCCGCCCCATTTCTCGCGGGCCATTTCCGGGTCGTCCGCGTAGTAATCCTCCCGCGCCCGCTGCACGTCCGCCACCGCCGCCTCTAGGTCGAACCGGCCCAGGTCATGCTCCCGGCCGACGACTTCCTGGGCCGCGACCAGTTCGTCATGGCCGACAGCTATCAGGGCGTAGCGGTTGCCCACGACGGCGCGGGGGTGGTGCGGCCGCAGGGCTTGCAGCGCGCGGATGGCGGCGATGGCCGTGTCCAGTGCGCGGGCCTCTCTCTCCCGATAGAGGTTTGTGTCCGCGAACTGAGGGCGCAGGGCTTCTAGGATTGCGGCGTCTGGGTGGTCGGTCATGTCAGCCTTTGTAAACAGCGGGGGCGTCAGGAGCGGTCGTGAGGTGCGCCATCAACTGGCGGCCGATGTATTCGGCATAAGACGGGGGAACGGCCTCGCTCATCCCGTTCATGGTGGCCCAAGGCATCCCCATAAGCTGGCGGGCAAGCGCGGCCCTGTCCTCGCCTGGGAAATCAACCGTGCGGCCCGTTCCCTTGCCGGTGCGAAACTCGCCGCTACGGGCGCGTAGGTGGCCGCCATAGACGTTGGCGATGGGCCAGCCGCGTGTCCCTGGATCGTGCGGCGCCGTGAGGCCCCAGTTCGTTTCGAACAGACGTTCTCGGGAAAGAACGAAAGCCTGCTGGCCTTCCGTCACCATGCCGTTGCCGAACATGGTCCCGAACAGCGACACCGGATTGACCAGATGGTCGCGGACAGCGCGCACGTTCTCGATGATGTAAGGCTTCCCGCTGCGCTCGCACATCGAGCGCGTCGGCGGGATGAGGTTCAGGTGTCGGTCGCGGGCGCCGGCGGGCGTCAACTCGCTTCCGAACTGACAGGGCGGCGAGGCGTGAACGGCGTCGGCCAACCGGACCAGGGCCTCGACTGATGCTTCTTCGAAAACGTCGGCTTGGATGAAGGCCCCCGACTGAAACCGGCGCCGATGGTTGCCCAAGTCAACGCCGATCACGCGGAAGCCGGCCCGGCGATAGCCCTCGGCCGCGCCGCCTTCGCCGCAAAACAGATCGACCAGAAGCGGCTTCACAGCAGCACCGCCGCCGCGACCGCCAGCAGCGCCATCGCCACGGCCCCGAGCATGTCCGCCGTCCGCCACTTCCCGGCGGTCCTGCGGCTTTCAAACGTCGGGCATTGGTCCAGCACCTTGTCGGCGCGGTCGTCGGGGATCAGGGGCGGGGCTTCCATCAGGCTTCCTCATCTTCGGTCGGTTCGTCACAGCCGCATGGGGAGCCGCCCGATGGGGCGTTCCGATCAATGACCCAGCCGCGCCCGTCACAGCGACGGCAAGGGCTCTCTAGGTCGCGTTCGCGCTTCCAGTCGTCTTCGGTATTCATCAGGCCTCGACCGCCTTCCGAAGCGAACCCGCCGACGCAAAAGCCGTCGTGCGGCCATTGCGGCGCAAAAGGAACGGCTTGCTGGATTTCGTGGGCCAACCTTTGACATAGGTCAGGGCGCGATATTCGATGTCGAGGCCCTTAGCGGCGGCGACTTCCAGAATGTCGGCGGGGATTTTCATGGTCTTCAGCCTTTCCGTTGCCGGGGTTTCCGCTCCCGGTGAGTGAATGTAAACATCATATCGCCACCGATGTATACATTTATTTTCGGGTATGCCACAACGGTTCTGCGGACGGGCTGACCGCGCCAAATCCAGATCAGCCGAACCTATGGAGCCAGCATATGGCCGAGACCCTGGGGGCTGAAAAGAAAGCCCCGAAGAAGCCCAAGAGCAACGTGGTGGCGATGAAGCCGAACAGTACGACGGTTGCGACCGGCGAGCCCATCCCGAACGCGCCGCCGGAAGAAGTCCTGCGGTCCACCCTCCTGCGCGGCGTCGCTGAACTGCGGGAACTGGACGAGCGCATCGACACCGCAATGTCCAAGGTGAAAATCCTCCGCGCCGACCGGAAGGCCATCACGGGCAAGCTGGGCGCCGCCGGTCTGCCCGCCTCGCTCATCAAGGAAGCGATGGCCGACGCCGACAACAGCCGCACCGACATGGCCGAGAAGGAAAAGGCCCGCGACTTCATCCGCGATGTCTTCGGCCTCGCCCGCGCCGACTATCTGAACGCCTTCGACGGGATGCCGACCGGTGCCGTGGAAGAAGTGGACTGGGAAGCCCGAGGCTATACGGCCGGCGTCATGGCGGCCGACCGCGACCCGCCGAAGGAATGCCCGCCCGAGCGTCATCAGGCCTACTTCAAGGGCTATGATCGGGTGATGGAAGCCCGCGCCTTGGCGACCGCCCCCAAGGCCGGGAAAAAGGCCCCTGCGCCCGTCTCGGACGCTGCCCCGCTGCCTTACATCCTGACTGAGGAGCATTTCGAGCCTGACACTGCCTTGGAAGACGCCAGCATGGCGACGCTGGTCGATGACGTGGCCCTGCGCGAAAGCATCGGCAACTTCGCTCGCGTCCTCGTCAGGTTCGGCAATCGCCAGCGGTTCCTCAAAGACGGCGACTATCTCGATGACGGGTCGGACGAAGCCGGTCTGTCGGACATCGAGGAAGTCGGCGCCGACGACGCGGCGGCGTTCGGCTGATGGCCTCCCCCGACCTGGGTTTTCGGACGTGGTTCAAAAACCGGCTGGACCGGGAGGACCGCGAAACCCTCAACGGTCGCGTTCGTCAGTCCCTCGTCGGGTGGCAGGCATCGCCCCCGACAGGGACCAAGGCGGCGCTGTTCACGGGGCTGCTGGGCGAACTGGACCGCCACCTCGCGGGGGCCAAGCCTAAGCCCAAGGCCCCGCCGTCTGATGCGGACGCCTTCGCGTGACGTTCGTGGGCCTGATGCTGATGGCCGTGTCGATGGCCTTCGCGGAATATGCGGGCGAGTATCCCCGCAAGCGGTGGTGGTTCAGGGGCGGCGCGTTGCTGTGCCTGACCATCGGCGCGCGACTGGCCCTGTGACCCGTCCTGTCGGCATCGGGTTCGACCTCGCGACACAAGTCGGGTGGTGCGCTGGCGACGGAACACGCCTCCCGGTGGTCGATAGCTTCAGGCTGTCGGCTACTGGGCAGGACGTGGGCCGGTATCTGCTAGAGGCGCGGGACTATTATCGGCTGCTGCTGGCCCGTTTCCGGCCCGCTTGGGTCGTCTATGAGGCCCCGGTGTCGATGCCGAATCAGACACCCGAGGTCACGACCAAGCTGCACGCTTTGCCCGGCGTCCTCGAAATGGAGTGCGTCGAGAAGCGCATCCCGATCACGAAGGTCTACCCTGTCACGATCAAGCTGCGCGTGGCCGGGTCGGGCAAGGCCGAGAAGGGCGCCGTAATGGCTGCGGTTCGCCGCGCCGGCATGAAGCCTAAGAACAAAGACGAGTCGGACGCCTGTGGGGCTTTCCTGTGCGGCATCCGTCACCATTCACCTGACCTCTGGCCCGAGTGGGACCGGCGGCTGATAGGGGCTGACCTTGACTGAACTGACGCAAGAGACCGACCGCATCCGGGTTTTCCACGGTGACAGCCGGGACGTGTTGAAGGGCTTCCCAGATGGCCATTTCGACTCCGTGGTCTGTGACCCGCCCTATGCGCTGGTCAGCATCACGAAACGGTTTGGCGCCGAGAACGCGGCCCCAGCCCAGGTCGGCGCGTCGGGGGCCTATGCGCGGGCTTCGGCCGGTTTCATGGGCCAGAAGTGGGACACTGGCGAAACCGCCTTTGCCGTCACCTTCTGGGCTGAAGTGATGCGCGTCTTGAAGCCGGGCGGCCACGTTATCGCGTTCAGCGGGACTCGGACTTATCACCGCCTTGCCGTCGCCATTGAGGACGCGGGCTTCGAAATCCGCGACATGGTGGCTTGGCTCTACGGGAGCGGATTCCCGAAGTCGCACGACGTCAGCAAGGGAATCGACAAGGCGGCGGGGGCGATGGGCCATCGGGGCGCAGGGTTTAACGTCGCGGGCCAGAACGTCGGCCTGAACCAGAACCGCGAGCTTCGCTCGGATCATCCCGATTACGTCGCGCCGCAACCGATCACCGACGCCGCCCGTCAATGGCAAGGCTGGGGCACCGCTCTGAAACCCGCGCTGGAGCCGGTCGTGCTGGCGCGGAAGCCCCTAGCCGGAACCGTTGCCGCCAATGTCCTTCAGCATGGAACCGGGGCGCTTAACATCGACGCGAGCCGGATAGCGGGGGCTGACGCAGCCGAGGGAAGGTCGCGTCATGGTGGCGGCATCGCGGGCAACGGGACCAGTTACGAACTGCCCGACAGCGCATCTTCGATGCCTGCCGGCCGCTGGCCCGCCAACGTCATCCACGACGGAAGCGAGGAAGTGACGGGGGCGTTTCCTGAGACTGGGGCGCCTAAGCCAGCACGAACAGGGATGCGAGGCGGGTCGTCATGGCATGATCGCGGCTCGATTGGTTCGCCAGAAAAGGAGGGGGCGTGGCCGGAAGACGGAGGCGGGTCAGCCGCCCGTTTCTTCTATAGCGCCAAGGCCGCCGCCGAAGACCGTCTGGGCTCAAAGCATCCGACCGTTAAGCCGGTCGATCTGATGGCCTATCTGGTCCGCCTCGTAACGCCGCCCGGTGGCCTGACGCTGGACCCCTTCGCCGGATCGGGAACGACGGGCGTCGGCGCCATGCGCGGCGGGTTCGGCGCGGTCCTGATCGAGCGCGAGGACGACTACGTGGCGGACATCATGCGGAAGCTGGCTTGGGCCCGCGGCGAGGGGCGGCTGACGACCCTGGAGCTGGCGAAGCTGGACACGCCCGAAAAGCACGCGGCGGCGGCCGGGGCGGATTTGCCGCTGTTCGGTTGACGACCTGAACGACTGAGCGGATAAAGGAGGGGGAGCGGCCCTGACCGGCTCGCCCCCCCGTTGCACCGGACATAGGAGGTCCCGACGTGCCTGTATACAATACCCATGCGCTTGCGCGGTTTCAAGCATGAGCGCGACCGCCCTGCGAAATCTTGAGGCTGAACTTGGCGTCATCGGCGCGGTGCTGTTTGAGCCCGCCCTGCTGGACCGTCTGACGGACCTGACGGCGGACCATTTCGCCGAACCCTTCCACGCCCGCATCTATGCCGAGGTGGTGGAGCGCATCAGGTCGGACGGTATTGCGGAGCCCAGCGGGCTAGCGGCCCGGTTCTCGACAGACCCGGCGGCCCGGCCTGATGGCCCTATGGAGCCACCTCGCAACCTGGGCCGGTTCTTTCTGGACCTGATCGACAGGGCGCCGTCCGAGCGCGTGGCCGAGGCCATGGCCGTCAGTGTCGTGGACGCTAGCCGCCGACGCCAGATGATCGAAATCGCGGGGCGGCTGCGCGACGACGCCACGAACCCCGAGGCCGATGCGTTCAACGTCCTGTCGGATGCAGAGCGCGCCCTTGTGGGAATGGTCCAGTCGGCGGCGCCGGATAGCCTGACCCTTGTTGGCGCCGAGGAGGCTGCAGCCGCGACCCTAGCCCGCATCCGTAGCGACAAGGTCAACGGCAAGGTGCGGGGCCGGATGACCGGGCTGGCGTGCTTCGACAAGCGCCTGCGGGGCATCCAGCCTTCCCGCCTGCATATCGTGGCCGGCCGCCCCTCGATGGGTAAGACGGCCCTGGCCCGCGCCGCCGCGTTCGGATGCGCCCGACTGAACCCCGGCGAGACCGTCGTCTATTTCTGTTTGGAAATGGACCGTGAGGAAATGTCCTGCCGCACCCTCTCGCAAATCAGTCGAGAGACCGGCCGGGGCATCCCCTATTTCCGCATGGAAGGCGACAGCCTCACCGACGACCAACTGACCCAGCTTGACGAATGCCGCGCCCGCATCCCGTCGAACTTCATTCTGGACGACAGCGACAGCCTGTCGATTGAGCATGTCGAACGGCGCTGCAACAGCCTCGCCAAGCGCGGCCCCATCGCGGCGATCTTCATCGACTATCTGCAAATCATGGAAATGCCGCGCGGCCTGAACGGCAACCGAAGCGAGGCCATGGGCGAAATCACCCAGCGCCTTAAACGTCTGGCGAAGCGCCTGGGCTGCGGGGTCATCGCCCTGTCGCAGCTTTCCCGAAAGGTCGAGGAACGCGACAGCAAGCGCCCGATGCTTTCCGACCTGCGCGATTCCGGTTCCATCGAACAGGACGCCAATGTCGTGATGTTCCCCTTCCGCGAGTCTTACTATCTGGAGCGAATGGACCCGCCGAAAGGGACCGACGCACGGGTCTGGGAAGCGAAGATCGAGACCGCCAAGAACAAGATGGAGGTCATCACGCCCAAGGCGCGCGGCGGCCCCATCGGGTCGGATTTCCAGCGCTATCAACCCGCCTATGACTTCATAACCGACCTCGACAGCGAAGCCCGCGAGCCCCAGGGCGCTTGGTCTGACGCCAGCATGGACGCATTCCTATGAGCATTCTTCTGATGAGCGCGGTCTGGCGCATGGACATGGCGTCCACCGACAAAATGGTCCTGCTGGCCTTGGCAGATGCCGCGAACGACGACGGGGTGACGTGGATAGCCTTAAGATCGAAGCGCGACGACAAACTAGACCTGATGAAGAAATGCAGCCTGAGCGACCGGGCCATCCAGTCGGCTATCAAGCGGCTCTGCGATGCTGGGTTTCTGAGCCGTGACGAGCGCGCCGGTCGGGGCGTGATCTACACCGTGACCCCCGAAGGAGGTTCGGCCCCTACCCCCGAACGACGTTCGCCCCCCCCCGAACGTGGTTCGGGCGCCCCCGAAGGAGGTTCGGGGAATCCTTCTCTTAACCATCAACTAACCCTCATTTCTTCCGGCATGGCGCCGAAGGAAAAGCCATCCAGAAAGAAGCCTTCGGTTGCTCTGCCTGAATCATTTCCTGATGAGCCGTGCCTGACTTGGGCAAAAGAGAAGGTTGCGGCCAAGGGCGCGTCGGTTTCGGTGGCCCGCGAGGTTGATCGTTTCAGGAACCACGCCGAACAGAACGACCGTCGCTGCGCCAACTGGGCGGCTGCGTGGCGGAACTGGATCGACAACGCCTGCGAGCGGGCGCCTACGCTGGGCCTCGTCCAGCGCGAGACCCAGACCGAACACGACCCGTGGCCCATGCGGATGCGGGCTTGGGCGAACGATGACGGATGGAACCACGTCGATTGGGGTCCTGACCCGTCCGAACCCGGTTGCCGCGTCCCTGCCCATCACCTCCCGCAACAGGCTGCAGAATGACCAAGGCCCCGCCCAGGCCGAGCATGTCTCAAGCCCGCCGCGCCCGCATATTCGAGGCCCACGGTGGCGTCTGCGAACTGTGCGGAGTGAAGATCGCGGCCGGCGAGGATTACGACATCGAGCATCGCATCCCGTGGGCTATCGCGCACGATGACAGCGACCCGAACCTCTACCCAGCGCACAAGGCTTGCCACGCGGCCAAAACGGCGGGCCGTGACGCCCCTTCCATCGCCAAGGTGAAGCGGATGGCCGGGGAGACCGGACAGGCCGCCAGACGCGCTAAAAACGGCCCCACGATGAAGTCCCGAGGTTTTCAGAAGGGTGGGCCGAAGCGGAAAATCCCGTCACGGCCATTCCGGTGATGTTTACATTCCCCGCCGCATGATGTTTACATAGCCCCATGACCAAACGCCCCGTTGACCCGAACGCCATCCCGCCGCTGACCGTGCGTCCCAAGAAGGGATCCGCACTTGAGCGCATCGTTGACGCCCACAAGGGCAAGGGCCGGGGCGCCATGTCGGAGATCGTGCACGGCTGGGCTAAGTCCCACGAGGACGCCGCCCAGGTCGCGCCCCCGCCCGACATCGCCAGTTTCGACTAACCCATGACCAAGAAGGCTGAAACCATGACCGAACGACCCCTGAAAATGGGAGCCCGCGTTAACGCAAAGGGCCAGAACATCACCGTGCCGGCGCCGGATCGGAACGCCGACCGCCTCGCGCTGAAAAAGTGGTCTTGGGAGGTGGGGAAATGACCACCCAAACCGAAGGCGTGAAGGCAGGGCATACGAAGGGGCCGTGGAGTCTTGGAGCGGAGCCGTATCATGATCACGTCTTCGGGCCTGACGGATTCGAGATTGCCGAAACGCCGACTTCGTGTGCGATCCACCGAGACTATTTTGAAGGCAGGATGGGCGGCCATTGGGGCACTACGCCGGGCGCTCATCGCGAGGTCCGCGACGGAGAGACGGAGGCCAACGCCCGCCTGATCGCCGCCGCCCCTGACCTTCTGGAGGCGATCGATCCTGACGCGCTCGACGTGTCGGCGGACCAGTGTCAGCGCGCTGGCCTGGGGGCGGTTGCGACAGCCCTTCGCATGATGGCCGAGAACCAACGCGCCGCCATCGCCAAGGCTACCGGCCAATGACCGCCCCCGAACCCAAAGCCCCCGCGTCGGATCTGGATGCGGCTGTGTCGGTTGTCACGGAGATGGCCGAGGCGAACGAACGGATCGCGGCGAAAGAATACGGCCCCGACCCCATGCCCGAGTTCGGCATTCAAGCGCGCGCGATCCGAACCGTCCTCTCCGCCCTATCCTCTCAATCCCAAGCGGCAGAGGGGATGGCTAAGGCGCTGGCCGAGATCGCGCGGATGACCGATCCCGACGACCCGAAAAGCTATCGCAGCGACGACCGCGAGGGCTGTCTCGATGCCGTCCAGCATATCGCCGCCCAATACCGCAGCCTTGGAGACCTGTGATGGCTGATCTCACCCTGCCGCTGAACGGCGTCTACTTCGACCAGATCAAGGCTGGGACGAAGGCCGAGGAATTTCGCCTCCGCACCCCGTTCTGGACCAAGCGCCTCACCGGTCGAACCTATGAACGCATCGTCCTGACGCGCGGCTATCCGAAGAGCGACGACCACGAGCGGCGCCTGGTTCTCCCGTGGCGCGGCCTTCGCGAGACGACCATCACCCATCCGCACTTCGGCCCCGATCCGGTCGAGGTCTTCGCCATCCGTGTGCAGACATGACCCCCGCACCCTTGGAGACCGCCATGTCGATTGATCTGGATGTGCTGGAGCGCGACTTGGAGACAGTGCGCGAAATGGTCGGACACTACGCGGGCAACAGCCAGTTCGACGCATGGCAGCGCGTTGAGGCTATCGCACGGAGCGGAGGCCAGATGCTCGATCTAGCCAACCAAGCCCTTCAGGCCGGAGAGAAGGTATGAGCGCGTTCCCGAAACAACCGCCCTATGACTACGTGCGCCGCACCTATGGGGTCGATCCGGTCCCTGGTCATCGCGCCCGCTTCAACGATGGCCGCGAGGGTGTGATCGCCCGCCGCCAGTCCTACGACAACTACGTCCACGTCACGTTTGACGGCACAAAGCACCCGGTGCCCTGCCATCCGACAGACCTGACTTATCTCGGAGTTTCCGCATGACCACTTCCCCCACCCCTGCTGCCGATTGGATCGAATGGACCGGGGGCGAAAACCCGGTGCCGGGCGGGAAGGTCAATCTTCGCTGGCTAGGGACACAATCAGACGACGTCGCGACATGGGACGCCGACCTGCAATGTTGGGAAAAGCAGGGTGCGGCCTTCGACATCATCGCTTACCGCGTCGTCTCCCCCACCCCTGCGTCCGCCGCGAATAGCGAGGCGGCAAACCACGACTGCCTTGCGAAGCGCCGTGAAGGCGAGCCGATGTTCATCCTGTTGGGTCGCGATCCTGACGCCCACAACATCGTCCGCATGTGGGCCGAGCGTCGCCTGAAAGCAGGCGGCGACCATGGACACTGCCAGCAAGGTCTCGACACCGCCGAACGGATGAAAGCCTATGCGGCTGACCCAGAGAACGCGCCTCGGACAGCGCCGCCCGCTGCCGCGTACCCTGCCCAGCCCCAGCCCACCCAGCAGGGCGGGGCGGACCGTGACGAAGCGGCCATTGGACGTGATTTCCTGCGCTCTATCGAGGCGGCAATACCCGAGTATCCATGGCTTGCATCGTGGTCTCCTGCCGAACACTACGGCGAGCTGATCGGTGATCTTCTGGACCTTGCATTTCCCGATAAGCCTTGGACGACCGCTGACACGGTGGCCGAAATCAAGGCGCTGGAGAGCAGGACACGGGACGTTGACCGGATTTCCGCCTTCCTAAAGGAGAGAGATCAGTCTGTCATGTCTGGCGAGGCAGACGATCACGAGCGCAGCGAAAGCGCCCGCGCCATCCTCGCCGCCCTCTCTACGCAGGAGGTGGGGAAGCCATGAGCGGGCTTAAGCGCTGCCCATGCGGAGGATCGCCGAAGTTTTACGCGGTCCAGGTCGCGGAGGATGCCGTTGAAAGCTGGGTCGAATGCCCTCGCTGCAACGCGGCCACAGACCGGATCGAAGACGCTTACTCCGACCGCCCGACTGCTGAATGGCAGTGGAACCGAGGCGATGCCCTCAAGCCTCAGGACGCCCGACCATGACCACCCCCACACCCCCGGCTCCCGATGATCAGCCCTGGAAGTCGGAGGAGCATGATCCGGCCTGTGAAAGTCGTCTGTTCGGCCGCTGCGACTGCTCGAAATACATCGTCCTCGACGTCGCGCGAAAGTTCGGGGCTGACCTGAAACGCATCCTCCATCCTGCAGGTGACGCATGAGCGCTCCCGATGATCAGCCCTCCGCACAGACGGGGGAGTTGATCGCGCGGCTGGAAGCGGCTGAGGTCGGGTCGCGGGAGATGGATGCCGAGATCGGCATACTCCTTGACGGGCTATTCGTTTGCAAACCCCGTTATGAGGGGCAGTCGATTGCTTATGGCTATATCGACAGCGACGGCGCTCGTGTTGAGCCGGGGCATGGCGGCTATCAGTTAGTCCACCGTTTCACCACCTCCCTAGACGCCGCTCTGGCGCTGGCTGAGCGGGTGCTGCCGTCCGGCGAATGGATGGTGATCGTCAATCCGAACCACGGTGACGGCGGGTTTTCGTATGCCGGTCTGGAGACGACCGACACAAAAATCAACGTGGCGCATCCCGGCAAAGTCCCTGCGCTCGCCCTCTGCATCGCCATTCTCCGCGCCACAGGATCACCCCGATGACCGACGCCTCTAGACAAGAAGGCCAATGACAGACCGCGCCGGCCAAAGGCGGAAGTACGACCAGAAGCGGCAGGGGTCAGAAGCCCGCAAATGGTACAAGTCCAAAGCCTGGGCCATCCGCAAACGTGACCAGCGCGCTAACTTCCCTCTCTGCTGCCTCTGCGAAGCCGAGGGCGTGACCCGCCTTATGGCTATCGTTGACCACCACCCGCGCCATAACGGGGACTGGCATCAGTTCTTTCATGGGCCTGTGCGCTCGCTCTGCAAACCGCACCACGACGGCCAAGCCCAGGCCGACGAAGCCAGAGGGTTCAGCGTCGAGGTCGGCGCCGATGGATGGCCCAGCGACGAAGCCCACGCATTCAACACGGCCGGCGTTCGGCCTAAGCCAAGGAAGTAAACATGAACTTCATAGACGTGACCCCCGAAGCCCTGCCGCTGTTTACATCGGCACTGAACCCCAACGTCAGGGTGATCGGCACAGTGTCCCGTCATCAGGTCTGCAGGTTCATCCTCGACGTGTCGGCCATATACGACGGCCCGCACTGTCAGTGGACGTGTGAGTTCAGCATGGACAAAGGCATCACCACGATCACCTTCAAACCCCACGAGACAAGCCGATGAGCAGTGGATGGCATGGACCTAAGTCCACCGGAGAACAGACACCACCGCCGACTGGCGGGTCGAGCATACAGCCCTCGGCCAATCGTGGCGCGTTGTCCGACATCACCCCAGCCCCTGCACCTATGTCTGCAGATGCCATGCTCCTCGCCCTCATCAAGGCGAACAAAGCCGAACGCGCAGAGGTGCAAGAGGCTATAGACACCCACACCCAGGAAGCCCTCCGACTAGATGCCATCAGACAGGGCTTAGACGCCGCCCTGAAGGCTGTTCGTTTCCCCCTGTCGTCCGGTCGCCCTTCCGCCTGAACCCCGCCCAGCGACGCCCCACGCCCCGCCACGGCCAAGGCCCCGAGGGGGTAGGCGGGGCAATCCTCGGGCGCCTTAGGCCAAGGGACCGGCGCGGGAGGGTACATTTTCAACGCCGCCTGTAAAAAAGCGGGGGTGTTTACATCATCCGGGGCTCCAATGTTTACATTCCCCCGTTTCTGATGTTTACATTCGTCCAGCCGGGCTTTTCCGGTTCTAGGGGCTGAACCCATGACCTTCCAACTCGATACGAGCGGCACGATATATATGCCTATGCCGTTGGCCGAGGATAAAGACCTTCTGGTGTTCTACCGCTGGTCCGACCTCTCACCCTTCACGCAAGGGTATGTCGAGGCGCTGTTTACGGGCGCCGACCGGACGCTGGGCGACACCGCCATCCACGACTTCGGCAAGGAGTTAGGCTTCTCCGACCTCGCCCCGGAAACCCTCGCGCGGATCATCGAGGACTGTGAGGAGAGGTTGTCTGTCGGCGGCGACTGGCCTGACACCGATACGGCGGGAGAAATGTTCTGGCTGTCGCGCCAACGCAAAGGACAGGTCACCTTCCCGCCCCTGACCGTCCAGCT
>Ga0247806_10000158_pt1 | contig 45302 bp, 48 predicted proteins | sample UWRJL059202B1_FD_179935 | JGI IMG/M metagenome (GOLD analysis project Ga0247806, IMG submission 179935) | Plant litter microbial communities from Arlington Agricultural Research Station in Wisconsin, United States - UWRJ-L059-202B-1 | ecosystem: Environmental > Terrestrial > Plant litter >... | reverse complement strand
ACTATATTTGCACCGCAATCAGGCAATGATTTACTAACCGGAGAAATGGCAGAGTGGTCGATTGCGGCAGTCTTGAAAACTGTTGACTGTAACAGGTCCGGGGGTTCGAATCCCTCTTTCTCCGCCACCTGAAGTTTACGACTAAACTTCTAAAGAACAGAAACCTTTGAATACTCCGGTATTTGAAGGTTTTTTTGTTTGATTTATAGTTACCCTATAAGTTACCCTGTTCTTAGAAAATGCTGAAAACCCCTTATTTTACTGGGATTATTATAAAGGCTGCGGAGCCTCTTCCTCCGCCAAATGGAGTTTCATAAGAAACTTTAAAGATCAAAAAGCCTTTAAATACTTAGTATTTAGAGGCTTTTATCATTTCTTACAGGTGTCAAAAAACACATATATTATCAAAGAATGGTGACCCTATTGGTGACCCTATTAAATTTTCGCCTTTTTTGCGAAAAATAGGGTCACTAAATTGGAGAATTTCCCCGGGAATTCCCAGTAAACACAGGTGGCTTTCAAAGTTTTTAAGTCAATTTTAAATTAATTTAAAAACTGGAAATTATGTTAAAAGTAATTTTTTACCTTAAGGCTGGAAAGACAACTAAGAGCGGTCAATCTCCGATTTTTGCTAAAATTTCGTTCAAGCAAGAATCTATTACAATGGCAACTGGAAAATCCATCACAAAAGAAAGATGGATTTTTACCAAAAATCTACGAAGCGTTCTTAAACTTGAACAAGAAAAAGTAATTAAGCAAGCGCTGGATATCTTCCAAATGAACATTGAGAAGAAATTTAATGAGCTACAAAAAATCGACTCTGAAGTATCGCTTTCCCTGTTGAAGAATGAATTTCAGGGTAAAGTAAAACTTAAATCAAAATCAATCAGCATTATTGAAGTGATGCAAAAACATGCAGCCTTTTTTGAAAGGAAAGTTACTGCGGGCGAACGGGCACCCGCCTCTTTGCAAAAATATGGCCGCGCTAAAGATTTACTGGCCGCTTTCATGAGGAAACAATATGGTATCGATAATATTGACGCTATTGAAATTAATAGTGCGTTTGTATACAACCTTGAAGAGTATCTAAAGTATGAAAGTAATTTTAAAGGCAGATCAGGGATTAAAAACAATTCGGTGGTAAAATATATCAGGGTGTACAAGACAGCGTGTAATTACTGCATTAAAATGGGTTTACTTGATAAAAATCCATTTACAGTGTATGATGGAAAGCTAAACGTTAAGGATGCCACATTCCTTACGCAACAGGAGCTTAATGCCATTGAGGAAAAACTTATTGGTAACGAACGCCTACAAAAAGTCAGGGATATATTTCTTTTTAGTTGCTATACAGGCTATGCGCCTGTAGATGCTTGTGCTTTAACTAAAGATAATTTGTATGAAGATAGTTCGAATGACTTGTGGATTTTAACCCACAGGGCTAAAACAGCCATTAAAGCAAATGTACCGGTATTGCCTCCGGTATTGAAAATTATAACTAAGTACGAAGGTAAACAGGAAAACCTGATCCCTAAAATCTCCAATCAGAAGATGAATGCCTACCTGAAGGAAATTGCAGATATATGTGATATTAATAAACACCTCACATGGTATGTCGCAAGGCACACTTTCGCTACAACGGTAGCATTGGGTAACGGTGTGAGGATTGAGAACCTTTCAGCAATGATGGGGCATACTAATATTAAGCAGACACAGCATTATGCAAAAGTTATGGATGTTAATGTAAAAGAAGATATGGACAAGCTAAAGAAACGTTTTGCTTAATTTGTTAAATAATAGTTATTTAAAAAAAGCAAGTGCCGGTTATAAGCACTTGCTTTTTTCCTTTAAGGTTCGCTGTTAGTTGTAAGATTGATATTATACAACCTGACGACAATAATCCCATTGCAAAATGCTATCATTTAAATCAGCAGTCTTAAGTCTGGTTATCCTTTAGAATTTCATCAATTTTAGTTGCGTCGTATAAAAAGATATCGCCAAGTTTCGTGTAAGGCAATACACCTGTCTGCCTGTATTTAATAATAGTATTATTTGACAAGCCAAATATTTTTTTAAGGTCTTCATTCCGATAGAATTTCTTTGGTGCTACCCCTTGCTGCCCTTTTAATTTAAAATCTATTGTTTCCAATTTAGCATACAAAGGTTCCAGCATTTTTTTAAGTACTGCTTTAAAAAGAAATTTATCCCTGCTTTCGTTTTCAAACATGACCTGGCTTTTAAAATTATTGCAATACGACCAATAAGTAACTTTATCATTTTTTAGCGATACGTGCCCTGCGTTGATACAATGTCTCTATTAAATTGTCTAAAAAAGCAAGATGTTTTTCCCGATACGTGAAACCCTTTGCTTCCGAAAATTGCTTGCTAATTTCCAGTATAGGGGTCTGTATCCCGGCATCACCACAAAACGTAAAATGATTTTTTAAAAAATCCTGCATTTTTGCTCTATTGGTTCTATCATCATGCCCATCAAAAAATAGTATCCTTTCATCCATCAATATGTAGAACAGTTGCGCTAACTCGCTTTTGTTGTATTGAGAATGACATTTACTCATTACAGGAGCTTTTTTAAAACCGGCAATAAGATCGCTACTACTAAGTACGGATTCAATATATTCCAGCTTTTTGCGAAGTCTCCTGACTTCACGCGGTAATTTGTCTATAGTAATCTGCTCCATCTTCCTTCAGTATTAATCCATCGCAAAAATCAAATAAGGTTCAATTTATGGATTAGATTATTCAGGTATAAGTAATGTCCTTTAAAATGACTAGTTTGTCTTTACACGTCCAATATTTCGCGAAGCAAGAATTATGAATAGACATAGTTATCTAATATTTGAGTTGTTGGTTTTATACAATTAAAGCACTCCCTTCCTTCGTTGGGAGAGCTTAATGTTATCTAAGTTGTATTGCCAATTCGCAACTGCGCTCCTTCGTCGCTCCGCTGCAAAATGGCAGGTGTGTTTTCTGAGATAGTTTACCTATCTCTTCCTGCCTTTTGACCTTTTTTTCATTTGCCGTGCAAATTCCTCTTCTTCATAATCTTCACCTGCCGTTTGCGGCAGTAATCCACCGAAAATATCCGACATAGCATTGGCTGTATTTGAAAGTGATGGATTGGTTTGAGTTTCAGAAGTTTTGTTCTGAGTAATAGATTGATTGGTATTGGTAGCCAATTTTTCTGAACCTGGAGTTTGTAAATCAATCTTTGGTTTACTGCCGTTGTTCCACCATTCATTAAACACACCGGCACTAAGATCTTTTGCAAGCTGCGAGCCGTTCCAAACCGAGCGGGATTGGTGGTCGATAAACGTTACACCATAAATACGGTTATCGGATGTACGCCGAACAACGGTATTGATCCCTAAACCCTTTAAATTTTCTTTGAACTCATTTTCATTGTTAGTAGCCAGTATCGCTTTTTCAATAGTTATTTTAAGTGTTATCCTATCCGGGCTATTTTGTAATTGTATCGTTGATTTATTAAAATGTAATTGCATTTGCTCATAACCTGCACTTTTCCCAAACAAAGAAGCTTTGAAGGGATTGCTTACTTTTTCACCTTTTTCATTTAGCGCAACGTATACCAGTCCCTGACGGGCTGTTCCCTTATATTGGCCTTTCACTTCCTCAGCAGTTATGTTGAACAGCGATAACAAAGCATTGTATGTTCCCAGGGTTGTATACTGGTAGTATTTTGGCAGGTAACGGATGACAGCAGCCATCTGGCTTTTGATATCGCCTGACTTATAATCAACCGGTTTAAAAATAGGATTAGTTTGATTTTGTTTTTTCTCAACAGCACTTTTTAAGTTGTAGTCCCGTTCCAATTCCCGGCACGCTACCATTGAACGTCTTTTTTCGAAAGTGTCTGAGATCTTCCTTCCCTCTTCGTCCACACATACCGTTACGATATGGATATGGCTACGTTCAATGTCATTGTGCTTAAATACAATAAAAGGCTGTTTACCATAACCCATCTTTTTCATGTAGTCTTTGGCGATTTCCTTATAATCACTATCGCTGACTTTATCATTAGGGTTAGGATTTAGCGAGATATGTACAACCGGCTTTTCCGTTTTCCTATTAGCCGCAAAGTGCACCTGGAAAGAGTTAGCAATCTGTTGTAGTGTAAACGAACCGTCCGGCGATTCGATGATTTTCTGGCATGCCAATACTGTAGCGGTATTGTTCTTTATTTTATCCATGTTGTAAGATAAAGCACCGAACAGGCTTTTGCCCCTGCCAATCTTTGCTACCATATCTTACTTTTTAAGATGGTTGGCTTCAAACTCTTCCGTAAGCTGTGTGATTTTTTTAGCTAATGCTGAAAGTTCCATGGTTTGTTGTTCCAGCCGGTACAGGTATGCACCCGCTTTTTTTTCTGTGAAGTTAGTGTATAGCATTTTGATCAATTGGTTGTAGTTTACACCGATCGCACGGAACTGCCCGAACAAGCCGGTAAGCTTTACATGGTAATCCATTGCGGCTTTATCAATTTTTACCGTAGTGATTGTTTTTTGGAAAACACAGGCGGTTATAAAATGTGCCATGACATTCATTCCTGATTGTTCAAATAATGAAAGGAACTTTGCGTTTTCAGCAGCAGTCAGGCTGATGGAATAACGATAAATGGCTCGGTCATCTTTGGGATGCCTGCCGCCTTTATGCTTTTTATCCTGGTTATCATTTTCCATTTACGGTTTTCCTCATTATTACAAAAGTGAAAATAATTGTCAGGTTGGATATAAGCACGATATAGTCATGCTATGGCGATGATTGGCCTCAATTGGCCAGTTTACCATTAGCTGTTCGACGCCCGTTGGCGTTGCCATTTTTAGTCTGATCATGTATTATCAAATACATTAATAGAAACTTTTCCCAAGATGCACCGGTAAAAGGCAGCTAATGTATTGCGGGTAAAGCCAGTGGCAAAAGCAAAAGACTACGGCATAATGGCTTTGCTCGCACACTCACAAACCCACCCTTCGGGACTTATTCCGTTTCCTTTTGTTTTACCGTTTTACCCGCATTGTTTATCTGCTTTCTTTTTCCGGTTTTCTTTTGGAAAAAAGTTATGCGGAGCGCAAGCGAGTCAGGACTGTATCAGAATAGAGGACTGGCAGGAGATACAAACAGATTGTATCATTTTAAATTCAAAGATTATGGCACATAATTTAAATTTCAACAGAGAGACAGGGCAGCACGCATTTATGAGCGTAAAGCAGACCGCATGGCACGGATTAGGGCAAATTGTAGAAGACTATCCTACAAGCCGTGAAGCAATTGCCTTTGCGGGCTTGGACTACGAAGTGGCTAAAGCCCCAATTTTCGCACGTGGCACAGGGCTATTTGAGAGTTTTCCCATTCCTGACCAGTTCGCCACAATGCGCACCGACACCAAAGCCGTGTTTGGTGTGGTGGGCAAGGATTACCAAATCGTGCAAAATGCGGATGCATTCGCCTTTTTTGATGCCATTGTAGGCGGTGGCGATGGGGTGCTCTATGAAACAGCTGGCGCAATTGGCAATGGGGAGCGCATTTTCATAACTGCCAAACTGCCCGGCTATATCCGTGTGGGCAACGGCGATGATGTAACCAACAAATACATTTTCCTGACCACCTCCCACGATGGCAGCGGCAGCATTACCGCAGCCTTTACGCCTGTGAGAGTTGTTTGCCAAAACACACTAAATGCTGCAATGAAAGCAGCCACCAATGTGGTGCGAATACGCCACACCGCAGGGGCTAAGGAACGTTTGGAGCAGGCACACAAAGTGATGGGCGTTGCCGATAATTTGTCCTTACAGTTAGAGGGCATCTTTAACCAGTGGGCAAATACCCGCATCGAAGATAAACAGGTAAAAGAGTTGATACAGTTGGCACTATGCCCGAATAAAGAAACATACAACCATTTAAAAAAAGGGGCTACAGACGAACTTTCAACCATGTATAAAAATGCCTGTGAAGCGGCATTCGAGTATGCCTTGGCTGACGATACGCAAAGTTTGGAAACTACAAAGGGAACTTTATTTGGCGCATACAATGCCGTTACAGGCTACTACCAAAATGTGCGCAGCTTTAAAACGAGTGAGGATAAACTAAAATCCATCTTTTTAGGCGGTACAGCACAGGCACGGGGGCAAAAAGCTTTTGACCTGTGCGGGGACTTTGCTAAAAACGGGGCAGCCGCACTAATACTAAACTGATATAAAAAATGCAGCCCTGCTTTGCGGGGCTGCAAATAGTATTATGTTATATAGTAATCATTGATTACCTTATTTATAGATGACTGACATCATAACTATAATGATACATTATACATCACGATACTGAATTAACTTTTTGCTGCAAGCTGCAATAGTTAAACAAGGTTGCAGGATCTTTTTTGCGCGCGGGCAGCCTTCAGGGCTGCCATCTACTGCATAGCGGTTCCTCATCGTGAAGTAGATGGTCACTTAATCGAATGACTTTATAAATTAAGGATGTGTAATTTGGATTGATGTGATAATGACTATTGAAATCCGGGTTATCTTATTACTAAGTATTATTGTGGATTACTCCCCACGTTTAATTTGATAATCACTTACAATTTTTCCTGCCGGAGAAATAACCAATACCCCGGATATATAATCATGGTCATCATCCGATGCATATTCGATCGCAAAACCCTCGTTACACTTTGCAGCACTTTCGTAATTAAAAGTAATGGCAGGCTGTGTCCATAGTATCTCGCCGGTGTTTACATTTAAACTTTGCAGCATTACAGGGCTTTCAGGCTTGGCGGTTGCGCCTGTAGCTATAATTAGGCTTACAGAATCCTGATACAGTATTTTGGGGTCGAAGAATTTTCTGTTAGGAACTAAATTAATATTTGTCTTAGTTTTGCCGGCTTCGGCAGTAATTTTCTTTAATCTATCAGCATCATCGAATTGAAACCAACTTGCAGGATAGGTTTTGTAGAGGGCATTGTCCCTTTCGTTAAAATCTTCAGTTAGCACATCTAATTTAGGTACAAAATAGAATTTATTGCCATCATTGGTAAGCAGGTCAAAGTACTCACTCCTCAGGTTTATGGTGGCCAACCCTGCGCTTAATTCAGGGTGGCTGTCAAAGAGTGATTTGGTAACATCAATCAATTTATTGCCTTTACGGTCAAGTGTAAATAATTTTTCGTCAGAATAGGTCATGTAGATTGTTCCATCCTGAAACGTTTCAAATAGGGATTGGTGGTCATCAAGGCGCCTTTTACGCTCAAAAATCAGCTGGTCTTTAATTTGTTTCTTCGTAACAGGGTCTATAAATACTGCGTGCACGTTGATGTAATCTACGTTATTATTTTCGCCTATTATATTTTCCCGCCCCATACGCATAAATACTGCCTTGCCTGTAGCTGAGTTTTGATAAACAATTTCACCGCTGTAATACTCATATTTATCATCGGGTTTATAGGCCGGAATAGTAGTATTGTTTGAGAAAGAACCTATAACTGCATTAGCTACTATAAATAAGATCAAGACGGCCACGACTGCAAAAATTACAACACGCTGCGTATTTTTTTTTGCCACTGTAGCACCGGAAAAATCCTGATAAGGTGTGTGGTTGATGTTTATATTGATATCATCGTTATCTAAAAAATATTCGGTATCACAGTTCAGGCAACGAAAATAATCTGCCTTTATCTCTGTTTTTTTGATGCTGCCGCAGTTTGGGCATTTGATTGCTTTTATATTCTTAGCCATCTTTAGATGATTATAATTTAGGATGTGCCCTGTTGCCACTTTTGTGGTCGTAGCCGCGACGGTCATTACGCAATAGTGCACCGTATATAATAATAAGTACAATAATGCCAACGCCCAGCAATACAAGGGTTACAGTACTTTTTATTATAGTAGTGAGATTGACAACTTCAATATCCCAAATGCGAAGAATAAGAATTCCAATCAGCGCTACGCTTAGCAGGAATAGTATGATACCTATTATTTTTTTCATTGCTTATTGTTTAAAATTTGTCCAGCCATTCTTTTTTCTTATCATCAAACTCCTGCTGGGTGATAATGCCTTCATTAAGCAACAGTTTTAATTGCTGCAATTTAGAAACGATGTCCGGCGCATCGACGTTTAACTGTGCGTCCTTGGCAACATTAAATGTTTTGCCCAAGTCCATGCCTACGCCTAATTGCAACCCCGCACCGGCAAGGCCGCCTTCGTTGCGGGCCGCATCGCGCAGGGCTTTCAGTTTTTCCATTTCTACATAGGTAAGCCCGCCTTCGCCCGCAGCCATCGCGTCAGAAGTAACGTCTGCTACTTTACCAATACGTTCACTGGTAGCCTTGTCAAACAGCGTCCCGTTTATTTTAAAATCCGTAAGCGTAAACCCAAGCTTTGCAACTTCCGGATGGAGCTGTTCACTGATTTTTTCAGAGAGGCTGGGCAGCTGCGCGTCGATATGCTGGTAAGAGAGGCCGCTTTGTGCCAGTACAGAAGCAAGGCTTTGGGGAAACCTGCTCTGCAGCAACTGTCTCGCCTCAGAAACATAGTACGTATCCTGCGAGCCGATCACGTTCGAGAACAAGTACAGTGGGTCAGCTATCTTAAAAGAAAAACTTCCGTTAGCACCGAGTTCTACAGGAATTTTGTAAAAGGGATCCATATATTTTACGGGCTGCGAGGTACCCCATCCCTGATTTACAATTTCGGCTGTGCGATAAAAGTAGACCTTCAATTTATGCTCACTTTCAAAGTTGGTTCGCAGCTTAAGCAATGTGGTCACTAACGGATGATTGTCGGTCTCGAGGTCGAATATTCCCTCATCGCTCAAATGGTCGGTCACTTTACCTTCGTAAACTAAAACAGCGCCCTGTCCCGGAGCTATTATAAGTTTTGATGCATTTTTAAGCTCATCATTTTGAGACGGGAATTTGTAGACCAATACATCCGGCTGCTGGTCTTTCCACTCAATAACCTGTGAGAGCTGGCCCCTGAAAAAATCTCCTAAACCCATATTATAATAGTTTAAATACTTTAACCAATTTACCGTTCATATCTACGGCCACGGCAAACATGCCGGAAAATGCCACAAAGCCGTTTTTATACCTGATTGCATTTTCATCCAAATAAACGTCGTCAGTAAAGGGATAAGTAAATACAATGTCGCCTGTTTTAGCATCGAGGCATTGCAGGGCAACTTTGGCATTTTTGCCGGCAGTTGTTTTCATACTGATCAGGATATAATCCTCATCATAAAAAAGCATTTTTGGCGAAAAATATAACCTGCCCGGTGTGAGATCTTCATACTTAATTAGCAGGTCGCCAGTTCCCCTGTAGGGCTGCTTTATAAGTGCCCCATTGTTGCCGTAATAACTGCTCCATTCAAAGTACGTCCAGTCGTTAGGCCCCCCCATATTATCTTTTTGGGTAAACTTGTAGAGTTGTATTTTCTCATCCGGGAAGCTCGTACTCTGTTGGCTGAAGTCGTAGAACGTAATTGTTTTAGCTTTTGAATCTTTAATTTTCAGGGAACGCTCTGCTTGCCGTACCTGATCCTTGTCATACACAACGTTAGCGATGGGAAAATAGGAATAATTTTTACCGTCATTGGTAAGTACCTTCATGCCGTCACCATAACTATCATTTATAAAATCGTAATCTGCTATACCGGCAGATAACTCTGCGTGTTCCTTCTCAAGCGTTGTAACTGACTTAAGGCTCATAGAGTGCTTGTCTAATTTGTACAGTAGCATGCTGTTTGCTATGGCATAAACATCGCCATTCCTGAAAATCTTAAAGACAAAATTTTCGCGTTCCGCTTTGGGTATTTCAAAGCGCTCCGCCTTTATTTCTTTACCGGATAAAAAATCGTAATAGATGGCATACTTACCAGATTTTGACGTGTCATCACCGGTCGATATGTCCCGCTGCCCAAACATTATTAAAATTGGCATGCCATTTTCATTTGTAAAAGCCACAACATCGTGATCCCGCCAACTGTATTCTGTATCCGGTTTTTCGACGCCTGAGACTGTATCAGGCGAATTTGATGATTGAAATGTTAACCAGAATGCCAATAAAGAACCGATAATTATAAATAGAAATACAATGCCAATTACTGCCGCAGGTTTTTTGACCGGAGCGTGCGAGGTGGGGGCAGGATTATAGTTTACATTATGGGTAATGGTAATATCATCATCGTCCAGAAAATATTCGGTATCGCAATTTATGCATCTGTAATAATTTGCCCTGATCTCCACTTTCTTTGTGGAGCCGCATTTCGGGCATTGTATCGCTTTTATTTCCCTGGCCATTTATTGAAGAAGGATATATTTTTTATTTTAAGGTTGTATCGTTACTCAAATATAAAGATTTAAAGACTGCTAAATATATCGATGTAGCGGCACGCAGCCTTATTAACAAACATTTATATAAATCGTGCCGGGATTATGTGTCCATCCGTGATTTTTCAAATTGTAATTTCCGAATTGCAGAGTAAGCCCTGAAACAGGTGATGCTTGCAATTAAGGCCATTATTATCTGAAGGTAGATAAAAGTAAACCGGAAGAAATTGCTAAGTGGGTTGGCGAGCTTATAGATGTAAGGCACAAAATGATAGGTCGGTTCGGAGTAATGGTAGAGGTAATACACCATTGTGATCCTGAACATAGTTATGGCAGCAAGGATAATCCCGGGTACTATATAGTTGTTTGTTCGTTTTGGATTTATAACCGCTATCCATAAGGACAGCCCCAGGCAAACCACCATCTCAACCATAAAGTAAGCAACATGCACAATAGTGTAAGTAGCACTGTAGTCGGGCTCTTTAGAATGCAGCAACGCCAGGAAGTCCAGCACCTCGATCAGTAAATAAAAACTATAAAGCCCAAAGAGGACTGAGCAGGATAAAATCTGCCTGCGTGCAGAGGCGGAAAGTGAGAGGAACTTACTTGTATGAGATGCTTCCATTGTTGTAGTGATGCGATTAATTTGGATGAATTGTTGTGTATAACAAGTTACTCATAAAATAATTTGTGTCGGGGATTGCCCCGTTAAACATTTCTAAAATACAACTACAGGTCATCAAATTATTGCGTAGGTAGTGAGCAATTTCCAAAAACTATTCTTTTGTTAATTAACAAATTCTTGTAATGCAGGCAGTGTACTTTTATAATAAACCGCCAGACTATGTATACCTATACCATGACTTTTGTATCGCCTGAACCCGTTAGCGACATTGGGGCAATATCCCATAGTCCCCACGCGTCGCAGTTGGTAGCCCAAAAAATCGCTCAGAGGATGCTGGAACTAGCCGATTTTAACTGGACCACTGAATACAGTTTTGACAATTCGCTATCCTATCTTCATGCGCCATACACCATCAGTTTTGTCGTCGAAGTGCGGGTAACCTTAGACATGCTGACCCTACAGGACAGGGAAGCAATTTATAGAAGATGCTTTGAGGCGTTAGTTAAACATGAGGTGCTGCTTACGAAATCGCATTGTATTGAAAATGAGAACACGGACAAACCTAAATGCATTTTGTGCTTTGATATGCAATCTGCCGCCTAAAAATTAAGTAAATGGAATTTGACTGGAATAAAATTTTTCTATCAGACCTGGACTGGTCATTTGCATTAGAGATTGCCTTCAGGACGATCCTGATGTTTGCCCTGATTTTATTAATGCTTCGGCTATCCGGAAAGAAGGGGGTGCGGCAGCTAAGTATCTTTGAGGTGGCTATAATCATTGCATTGGGTTCGGCGGCGGGTGACCCTATGTTTAATGATGAAATGGCTATCATACCGTCAATTATTGTTTTTGGCGCAGTGCTTCTGTTTTACAGGCTGTTGACGTACCTGGCGGCTAAATCAAAACGATTTGAGGATATCTTAGAAGGAAAAGCTATGTACGTGATAGAGGATGGCCTGTTCACCCTCGAAGAAAAAGCAACAAACACCTTTGCTAAAGATGAATTCTTCGCGGAGATGCGCGAAGCCGGGATATCGCATACCGGGCAGGTCGAGACAGCCATTTTAGAATCGAATGGCAAGGTGAGTTTCTTTTATTATGAAGACGATAAAGTTACCTATGGGATGCCCGTACTTCCTAAGCCCTATGCAAAGCGATCGAAGGACATTAATGGTAAAGGGTATTATTCGTGCACCTATTGCGCTTACACTGAGCAACGGGCACAGCCCGGGGCCTGCCCAAGGTGCCGCAACGACCAGTGGGTTCCCTCCATCAACACCAAACGCGTTACCTAAATACATTAACCAAATCATTTATTCAAACTATTAGATCATGAAAAGCATTATTAAACTTTCTATTTTCTCAGTATTGTTATTGAGTACGTTAAACCTTGCAGCGCAAACTGACGAGCGTAATAAAATCCAGATGGTGGTAAGTTATGAGGGTAAAACCATTACGACCGACCTTACCAACGTGGGTATGGGCATTACCAGGTACAAGGATTATACAGAACCCGAAGCAGCTACTGCTAACCCAGCGGGAACAAAGGAAAAAAGTATACTGCAGGGCGCCTATTACCTTACAATAAGCGTAAAAAAAGTCAGCAACGATCTGCTAAAGCTTTTCTCTAAAAAGCAAACTGTTTTTAGCGGGACCATTACAATAACCGACAGCTATGGCAAAAATCCGCCCCGCGAAATAAAGTTTACTAACGCATCTTTGGAAAGCTATTCGGACCAGTTTAGTACGCAGTCTTATGAAGATTCCTATTCTTCTGCCGCAATATCATTGTCGGCAAAGGGGCTTACTGTAAATGGGGTCGTATTGGAGTAGTTAATCCAGGTATAGCGTGTCAGCCAGTATATCAATTCAATTGTAACAATCATGAAAATGTCCCCGAATAATCCTGTCATTAACTTTACAATGAGCTTGCTATTCTTTTTTGCAGCCGGAACAATACATGCGCAAAACGGAACCTACGAACTGAAAAATAAAAATGGTTCGTATTGCTATATATCATTTCAAAAAGAAGATAGCCGCGTAACCGGCGAAATTTTTGCATGGTGGAACACTGCCAGCGCACAAACGGGATCCTATTACGGTACCGGTGTATTAGACGCTAATAAATGCGTGTTGCAGAGTGAAGAAAATGATCCCGGCTGTAAGGTGACCCTAACATTTGTAAAGGATAAGATATACGCCTCATTTGAAAACTGCGCAACGGATCATCTTACTGAAGATTTTAATGGAGCCTACACAAAAATATCCAGTGCCACGGCAGGTGATTATGTTGTGTCTGCCACGAAGGCATGGTTCCATAAAAAACCGGATGCCGCTACAAAACTTAAAACGTACGTAGTTAAGGGTAATAAAGTTACGCTTACCATAGACCGAATCATTGCCGGAAACTGGGTAAAAGTATACTATACCGGTGCAAATGGGAAAGAAACATCAGGATACATTAATCTTGCTGACCTGCAAAAAGCAGATTAACGGCCAAAGGATTTATCGTTTGAAAACTAAAACCAAAACTAAAATAAAATATAATGCTAACATCACTTAAAGGAAATGACGACGGCGCTAACAGCGACCTTAAAAGCAAAGTAATTAATGCCCTGGAACCGGTACTAAAAGAAAATTGGCCTAAGATTGAACCCTATGCTGACAAGGCTTTAGCGGCTGCCCAGGATGATACCGTCATTGAAAATCTGGCACGAACCATTTACCCGTGGCTCCCTATGGTAGTGCGTTTTGCACTAAAGGAAGATAAATTTGTTGCCTTTACCTTAGAAAATAAAGGGCCGCTTCTTGATAAGCTATCGGAATATAAAGCAAAACAGGGAAGCTAATTTATTGTACCTTATTCATATAAATGGAAAGTACGTAAATAACAACCGCCTCAATCTTGACAAAGGTTGAGGCGGTTTTGTTTGTTATAGTTACGATTGGTTTATTGATTTTCAAAGGGATCTAAATTATTTTCCATCCGCGCCTGCACTTAACAGTTGCTCTACTATTTCTGTATATCCGCGCTCGCTGGCAAAGTCCAAGGCACTGCGGCTTTCATTATTCACGGCATTTACATCGGCTTCATTTTCTATCAGAAAAGCGGTAAAATCGTTAAAGCCACATTGCGCGGCAATGAGCAGTGGTGTTTCGCTAAAACTGTTACGTGAATTTATATCAGCCCCGGCACCAATTAATAATTTACCCATATGCCGGTTACCCAAATCCGCTGCATAGTGCAGTGCCGAATTGCCATTTAAAAGGTGCAGGTTCACATCGGCCCCGTTTTTCACCAACAATTCGGCAAGATTAATATTAGAGTTATTCACTGCCAATACCAAAGCGGTAACACCATCATTATTGACTTCATTAACATTGGTAGCATCAGACTGGATTAAGGCTCTTACTGTCTCGCTATGGTTATTGTAAACCGCCTGGTGCAGCGGGGTATTGCCATGGTCATCTTTTTGTGTAACACTCCCCTTTAATATTGCGGTGACCAGATCCCGCATGCCATTGGCAGTAGCATGGTCCAGTATATTGTAACCGGCGTTATCTTTAATTGCAGCATCTGCCCCCAGAGTGATTAAGTACAGCGCGGTCTCTGTTTTATGGGCAAGCACTGCATAGAACAGCGGCGTTTGCCCATTATTATTGGCAGCATTGCTATCAGCTCCGGCATCCGTAAGCATCTTAATAATTTCTTTACTGCCGCTACGGGCGGCAATATGTAATGGTGTTTCACTGGTGTTGTTGGCAAGGTTAATGTCCGCCCCGGCAGCAATAAGCAGTTTGGCTATATCTTTTGCGCCTTTGCTGCATGTGTAGTACATAGGAGTATTCCCTAAGCCGTCACGCTTATCTACGTTTATACCACCTTTTTTCAAAAATGCCTCTACAATTCCCTTTTGAGCATTTTTACATGCGTTTAAAAACATAATATCCATAGTGTATGCTTATCGTTATATCATTAGTTGTTTAACCGCAGCTTCATTATTTTGAGCAATAGCTGAATCCATTGCCGTTTGCCCGGCATTATTTACGCGATCCAATGTCGATGTATCCTTTTCCAGGATTAATGAGATAATCCTTTTGCCCGACATATGGTCTGCATTTCCTGCGGCGTAAAGTAACGCTGTATTTCCTAAGCGGTCTACATAGTTAACATCGGCATTGTTGTCCAGCAATAACTCCGCAATATTGTATTTCGTCTCATTGCCCCGCTGTGCAAATGACATGAGTGGGGTTACCCCCGCCTGATTGGGTTGGTTAATATCAGCCCCGGCATCAATGAGCTCTTCGGCAAAAGTAGCATTAAGGTCGGCGAGATAACCGGCCTGGCACAAAAGGTTGAGCGCTGTATTGCCTTCATTGTCAACAGCTGCATCTATATCCAGGCCATTCTTTAAAAGGGTTTTGAACATGGTAACAATATCTTTGTTGTACTGGCTCATGCCACGGCCTAGATTAGTTACTGCTTTGGTAAGGAGAAAGTACATTGCTGTTTCACCATTGCCTGCCTTAAAATTTACATTGGCACCTCCTTCGGCCAATAATTGTACTAAAGGATCAGAGGGATATTCGCACGCCAGCATGAGTGGAGTGCGCTTGTACTTGTCATCTATTTCATTTAGATCGACACCCGTTGTTATCAGTGCCGCTATTGCATCAGGATCACGATTTAGCACCGCTTCATGGATGGTCATCCCACCAGTGGCTATATCATTTTCATTACCCGAAATTAATGCTGCGACCTCTTTTACGCCGCTCTGCTGGGCATACGTAAGTGGCGTATTTTCAAAAACATCCTTATCTTCAAGATCAATACCACCCTTTTCAAGTAGTATGCGTACGGTTTTTATAACGGCTGGTATGGCGCCGCGAATATCTTTACGGTTTCCTAATTTATCACAAGTGGTGTGCAGCAGGTTCATACCCCCACTTTCGGTGACATCCATCCTGACACCTGCCTCGCCCATGGCTTGTAGGAACGGATACATATAGAGCAGGCCGGCTTCAAAGTAGGCCAGCTTACCCGAGTCATTTTTCTTTTTAGGGTTAAAGCCGGCATCCAGCAAAGCTTGGGCAGTGTTGTAAATCCTCAAAGCTACCTCGTCCAGTTTTGGGTCGTCAAAATCGAACCGGGTGGTTGTAAGTGCGTGCAGCGCAGTATTGCCGTACTTATCTGTACCGGGCTTTAACCCGGCTTCTTTCAAAAATTGTATGGCGTCCGCATCTGTAAAACGGGCCGCCAGGTGGTACAGGCTTTCGTCGTATTCACTGGTAATGCTAGTGTCCGGTAATTGTTTGTACAGGGTTAAAATATCTACCCTATCCTTTGCTTCCGCAAACATATTGCGCTGGTAGGCATCGCTGATTTCGTTATATTCTTTTGTCATTTGATGTGTTGGCTATTAGTAGTGCATCTGTAATGTTTCTGTATCCTTTGTGTACAATGGGTGTAGCAATAGCAATTACTTTCTCATAATTGCTCAGTTGTAACCAGCAGTCGGTTTTAAGCCGTACAACAGCATCACTTGTTAATTGAGGAAAGTTTTTTATATAGGCTTCGGTCATCCCATACAAATAATCATCAGTTTGATTTTGCTGAATGGTAATTGCTTTTAAATAACTGTCAGCAGTAAGCTTGTTGTGGTTGGCCATCTGGGTCGCAAGCCGAATGTTGTCTAAACGGATTAATGCTTCCTCATAGTTGCCGCTCCAATGCAGGCAAAGTGCGATATTGTATAGTGATGAAGCCTGCGTGGATTGTTGATGCATCAGCAATTCATATACCTGTGCGTAGCGCTTTTGCAGCATCAATTGAATGATGAATGATTCTTCCACCGGAAAACTATCTTTCTTATTTGTTGTTCCTAAAAGCATACCTGACAGTTTTTCATTTATCTATTGAGTCATTGCAATTTAGCATAACCGCAATAAAAAGCATGTTAATGTTTAGCCAAAGCGCTGCCATGTATTAATGTTCAAGAACAAGTTGTAAGAGTCACAATAGTCTAGCATTTATGAGAATTTTCGACACTGCTAAGCTACCTAACAGCAATTTACTGCCTTTTAAAAAATAAAATGTCCTGCAGGCAAGAACGCTTGCTTCGCATCGCTGACGCTATACATTGTAAGGTTTCAAATCGTTACTAATTCCTATTTCAGCCGCATGACGCCAAATTCGGCCAGTATTGATTTCCAGTTCATCTTTCAAAGAACTTGCCGGAAAATTTATGTTATGCTATATAAAAATACGGTAAGCCCCGCCATGTGGGAACTTATGCAGCGGCTAATGAGAGATGAAATGCTTAGAGATTTTGTACTGGTAGGTGGAACAGCATTAAGCCTGAAAATAGGCCACCGCCTGAGCGTGGATATTGATTTGTTCACCCAAAAAGATTTTGATGCACAGGCGGTACTTCGGCATCTTGAACGCGAATATCAGGCGGAGCCCTCGAAGTATAATACCAATTCGATCATGACTTTTATAAATGATATTAAGGTTGACTTAATATCCCATAAATACCTCCAGGTAAAACCTGCGGTAACAATCGAAGATATCCGCATGGTATCCATTGAGGATATTGGTGCAATGAAATTGCATGCGATTGTCCAAAGCGGAAAACGGTATAAAGATTTTGTGGATATGTATTACCTATTGGAGCACCATCCCTTGCAGGTTTATTTAGATACTTACCAGTCAAAATATGAAACGAACCCTGCGCTGGCTCGTAACGGACTATTATATCACAAGAATGTTTTATCCATCCAGGGTGTGCTGAATACAGATGGCAAGGAGATAAAAATGCCAATTGTGGAAGACCGGTTAAGAAATGCTCTAATAAATACGGGAATGCTTTTTGGCAACGCTAATAAAGAGATAATTAGTGAAGAGCCACCAATTCAGAGACGGAGAGGATTCAGGCGGTAACTGCTTGATAAATAAAATAAATTTGACTAAATTTACCGATATGAAACCTGCATCAGAAAATAAAGCCGTCCCTAACCTGCACCCTAAATTCTTTTGGGAATACAGGTTTGATGATATGGACTGGGAGGAAGCCTATATGATGGTCATCGACAGGATCATTGAACGTGGTGAGCAAAAAGAAGTGGACGAGATAGTACGTTTCTATGGGTATGAAAGGGTTATCAAAGCGCTAAGGCAGGAAATTACCTTTATGACGAATATCGCAATCAATAATGCTTTGTCCTACTTTCCTGAACTAACTAAAGAACAAATGGTTTGCTACATGAACCGTAAGGATAAGCCCTACCACTGGATATAACTTTAGTTCTGGTTTTAGCGTATAACTATTTCAAAACCATACATAAAAAAAAGAAAAGCAAGTTCGGCAGCGGTTTTTAAGGACACGGCAATAAAATCCACCATACGCCCTTCGGGCTTTTTTATTGCGTTTTTTCCTGCCTTTGTCCAACCGCTGCCGGTAGGATTGCTTTCTTTTTCTTTTTTTCGGTTTTTCTGTTTTCTTTTGGAAATAATAATTTCCAGTTTGTAGGTGGTACACGTGCGGGCATCCCGCACCGTTACATTTGAAGCCCTGGCTTTTTTGCCTTATTGGCTAATGGGAGGTTTTCGCTTTCATTTGCCGCCTTTACCGAAGTGGCTCGGCTTTGGTTTTGTGAAAGTTCAGTGGTCAGACCTTTTCTCAATTCCTGCCATCTTTCACGGCGTTCCTTTGCCAGCTTTTTGTCATCCTGGACAGGCCCCATTATATCGAAAGGTTTTGAAAGCTGTTTTTGTTCGGCCTTCGGTTTGGGTGCTAATCCTAAAAGGCTGCCCAGCAGTCCGAACAGGCTTTTGCCCTCCTGATTTTTAAACTGCCTCATAAAATTGGTAAGGAAATTTGAAAGTATATCTCCATTCTTATCCACCTGCATAAAAGGGATTTTTTGTTTTTTCTTTTGGTCATCTTTTTCAATTTCCTTTGTGTCAGGATTCTTTTTCAGTTGCTTACTGTTAATCTTTTCCATAGCCGTGAACTTTGAGTAAAAGTTATTACCCTTTTTTGGGAACTATCGAAGAATTGTTTTGCAAGTTGTATTTGGCTTTGGCTGTCGGTTAAGAAAAATGGCAGTTAATTTTCAAGAGGTGGCAGTCCATTGCTTATACCTCCCTGCGTATTCAGGTGAAATGATATGCTGTTACATAAGTACTACTGTAAATATAATTGAGCGTACCTGCCTGGTGCAGTGAATGAGTACCACCTTATTTGAGTAGTTGGATACATACAAACGTATCAGCGTATGAGCGTATAAACGTATCAGCGTAGCTGCGTTTTTACTTTACTCTATTAATGCACATCTTATCAGCTACCTAAACGCTTATGTATTTTCAGAGATTAGCATGCGGAAAGAAAAGCAGCAAAAAATCAGGGCGGGCAGCCTACAGGGCTGCCATACAGTAATTGAGCTGCTTACTTTTATTTATTTACACTTTTAAGGGTTCTGTTACTACTCTTAAAGCATATTTAAAATTTTACTACCAATGACCAAAACGGCTTCTTTCTTTTAAGGTTGTATATTTTCTAAAGACGCTTTAAATTTTCCATTGCAGTTGTATACCTGCTTGTATGCTTTTACACTTTTAAAATTTTATGCTTTTACTACTCTGCTCTTTTAAACTTTTGAACCTGTATTCAAAAAAATAAATAAGCACCTTTAAAGTTATAATTAGATTCAGATCATCCTGACAAATCGCGAAGTTGTTCTGGCGTGGGCAGCCTACAGGGCTGCCCTTTATAATCTGATTCACTTTTTTAGGCCATTCTTCTGAGGAAAAAGCATGTAATTGTATGCACAAAAGAAAAAGGGCGCGAAGCCCTTTTCAGTTATACATCCATTTTAATAATGTTGTCGCGTGACAACAGCAAGTTGTGTTTTGAGCTGCTTGAAATACTTTCCGCAGCTCAAAACAACTTGCCCTTGCGCAGGGGGCTAAAAAATCTCCAGAGTCGATTTTTCCTGTGAGTCTCCAAACTTACTTTATTATTTTTGATCTTATCCTTATGATGAAGGATGGTTTTTAGGTTCTATATTTTTCATCTTACTTTTACATTCCGATACACAGCCCTCAAATATCTCATGCGCTTTTGTTGAAATTTGTACCGACTTAGTGGTAGCTAAAGCGATCATCTCCTCGGTGAAATCTTTTTTATTTTTCTTGTTGTGCAGCACAATTCGATATGAATTATCAAGCTGTTTTAAAATAGCATACTCATCTTTGTTGTGATTGTCGAAAAAAACTCTAAACTCAGGATAGAATTCGGCCAGGTATAATTGGTGTTCTTCCAAGCCTTGTGAGGCTAAATACTCACCCATAAGTATCAGTTCCGCTTTTTGAAAACTAAATTTTATAGCCTGGTGAATATGGAATGCTGCCAGTAGGTAGTTCCCTGCCTGCCTCAGCCACTTGGAATAGATAGAGCAATTATAAGCATGTCCATCAAGTAAAGCATATTCCTTTTTCGCATTTCGAATCCTTCTTCTGGTTTCTTTATTATTTTTCAGACGGAATGCTTTTTCAGGCGGATTTAACGAATAGGCAAGTTTATCGCCGGTCGCATGGTTCATTAAAAAAAAGCTTCCCGCATCCCACAGGTCTACTGTCCACCAATGTTCAAAAAGTGCATAGCTGAATTTTGGGTAGTTTCTGAATAGCCTGCTTACAAACGGCTTAACATCCATTGCATCTATCTCAAGTTCTTTGGATAGTCGTAATGTTATTATAAAGTTAGGGCTAAAGCTATTTTCATTTAATGATAAATATATAGAATGCAGCGGCAGGAAGTCCAATAATGCTTTGATAACTTTTTCTAATTCCTGTTTTTCAGGGTGGTTTTCCGGGATTGTTATAGTGTATTCCATGATATTTCATTTTGTATTTAAAAGCTCAATTTTCTCAAGTGCTATTTTGAAAGCCCTGCTTTGGAATTCCCTGCAACGGCCTGCTAGGATTTGTAAATCCTGATAAGGCACTGCATCAATATGCCTACGCTTCACCATTCCCGGTCGTATGCACAATATTTTAAAGAGTTCCTGCTCGTGGGGCGTATTGCGTGGGAATATTTCCTGTGTAAGCGTAGTTGCGTAATCACACAATTCGAAAAGGTATTCTGTAGAGAATTTTTGCGGATCATATCCCAGTAACGAATGTATCAGCATCAGGCATATATGTTCCATTGCAAGGTGCAGGAGCACCGCGCTGGTCATTGTACTGCCATTCTTTTCAATAGCCGCTAATGCTTCAAGATAATCCAGTGCTGCTGTATTGCGGGTGTACAGGTATATCCGGCTATCGTCATAACTTGGTTTGGGTTTGTCCACAAAATTCATTAAGGATTGTACTTCCTTATTTTGATAAACAATATTCCCCTCCGTAAAAAGCCTGTAAAAAAAGTAATGCTGGCTTTTTGTTACTTCATGCAATGATGCCGTCCTATGCAATAAAAGCGTAGCAGTTGCCTGGCTGCCCAAGCACTTACTGATTTGTTTGTCGATTTTCGTCAAGCTGTTCCTTTTTAACTTCATTGCAAATACAACAAGGTAAAAATGGATGTGTTCACTTTGGTTACTTTCAATGAAGATTCCTGTGCTGACGGTGTTTAAAGTATTGCGATAGCCTAAGCAATAGACGGCATCTGTTTCTATAGAATCTGATATAATGGTACATATCTTTTTTAAGGCTGCTTTTGCGCTCTCTGAAATGCCTTGTATCCATTTCGACTCTGACGGGTTTTTCCTTTCCATACTTCTAAGATTATGTTAGTCCTGATTCTCAGATTTATCTTTTCTCTGCATATCTTCCAACGCCTTATTTACCAATACATGGACATGGGCAACGAACTCATTGCAGCGACCTTCCAGCAACTCCATTTCATCGGTGCTGATGCTATCTTTGCCGCTGTAGCGTAAAGTCCAGGGCTGTCGGCTAAGCTGTTTCAGTATCCGCAGGTCCTGATCGGTTCGGGTTGGAAAAAAATTAGCGATTTCCGGGCTAAAATGCTCACAGATTTCCAAGAGGTAGCCGATAGAAAAATAATTCGGGCTGTAGCCTAAAAAGAGCCGTATCATCGCAAGACAGGCCTGTTCAACAACATGGTGCAATAAAATGCCTGTCAGGTGTGTATACGATGAATCGTAACCGTCGGCAACATGTTCCAACAAAATGTTTGCAATAGTATTCCTGTAGTGTAGGTACTCTATAGCAGGCGCTACGTTGCGCTGTTGAGGAGTTACACTATTTAAGATCATTTGGTGTTCAGTATTTAGGTAGACCTGCTGTCCGCTGCTTATGACTTTATGGAAGAAGTATTTCTGGTCAGCCTGCTCCGTTTTAAGTTCAGCCACATTATGGATAAGCAACGTGACGGTATACTTTCCTTTGGATTTGCTTCGGATTTTACCTGCAAGGTCGTGGGCAGTATTGGGGGTAAGCCCATCTTCAAAAACAAGCAGGTAAAAATTAATGCTGCCTTTTATATCTTCAACAACTAAACTATCCTTTGGCAGCAAAGCTTCGTTTTTTCCAAAGCAATAAATAGCCTCTGTTTTAATAGCCTTTGTAATTATCCTGCTGATCTTATCCAGTGCGGTATTCTCATCAATAGTGTCTGACAGTTTAAGTGGTTTTTCCCGTACCGGTTCGTGGAAAGTAGTTAACGCCTCTTCACATGATGAAAGCTGTTCGTTATAAACTTTACGGGTTTCCTTAAGCATCCAATGCATTTTTTTATAGGCGGTTACTACATTTTCCTTTTTGATTTTCAGGTTACCGGTATAGGGGAATGAACTCGTAACAGTATGCAATAGTTCCACCAGTGCTGCTTCTGTGGGAATGGAACGGTCGAACAGCTTGCTAAATGCCGGTGCAAACTCTTCAGTAATTCCTTGTTGGTCGTTGATGCTTTTGCCGCTGTAGGCTTTGCCGAAGGTCAGTTCGCCAACAATTCCAAACAGCAGTATGATGTTTTGATGGATAGTCAGCAGTGCCAGCTGGTGGCTGTTAGTACCCATATAGTGCTGCGCGCCCCGGCTCATAGCATCGACTTTTCCAAACATCTGCAATACATGCTTCGTAGCTTTGAGAAATACGCTTTGTGCAGCAGGTAATTTTTCTATCATTTTAGTATAGGCTGCATCGTTTTTAAACAATGGCCTGCCTGTCAAATACCATTTAAGGTAATAAAGGTTACCGTCTTGGAGTTTATGGATCACGTCAGCTCTGTCTATAATTTTACAGGGCAGCTGCACCGAATGTTTTTCAAACAATTTTTCAGCACGGTCATACATTTCTGAGGCGATCTCGTAGAAATTTCCTTCCATAACAATTGTTAGTATATCGCCTGTTATGCCTGCGGTATTGGGTTCGTGCAGTGTCACGGCAGTGACATCCATTAAAACCCGGAGGTCATTGATCAGGGCTTCAAATTCTTTTTCCGGTGGGATTACAATTGCATCCATAATTTTGATTTTTACCTGTTGAACATTCCTTAAAATTTGTATTTTTGTAATGACCAGCAAGTAAGAAAGACTTTAAGGTGTACCGAATCAATTTGTTGTGTATGGTACATTTTTAATCATGTATTTTACATCTTGGAGAATAACACACCTAAATATTACCTTTGAATTATGAGTACTACAGCAAAACCAAACCATATAGGACGTAAAATCAGCCGCATTCGTGAACTTCGCGATATGAAACAGGAGGCTTTGGCACAGGCTTTAGGAACGAACCAACAGGCAATATCCATTATGGAGAATAGTGAAACGATTGAGGAAGAGAAATTAATTGAGGTAGCAAAAGCACTTGGTGTCAGTGTCGAAGCGATAAAAAACTTTTCCGAGGAAGGTATGATCAATTACTTTAATACTTTTAATGAAGGAAATAACTTCAATCATTATAACACATGCACTTTTAATCCTTTGGATAAAGTAGTTGAACTGTATGAGCGTTTAGTTCAAGCAGAAAAAGATAAAGTAGCTTACTTAGAGAGGCTTATGAATAAATAGTAAGGTTATATTACTACAACTAACAGATAAAGATGTGTGGTGGTCTTTTGGTTAATACATCCATCGCACTCAATATTACAAAATCTTACGATTAGGGTAAATAGCCTAGTATGATAACATATTAAACCCACTGATTATGATTATTGATATTGTTAAGATAGAAGACGTATCAGAATTTTTTTCTGATTTATTTAAGGAAGGGGTCAATGCTCATCCCGATGATGATTTTAATGATTATATTAATTACGAAACAAAAGAGGCAACATACAACTCAGAAGAGGCAGCTTTGAGAAATACGTTAATGAATAGATCATTTGAAATATGTGAAAGGTCCGATGTAGATATATATGAGCTAATGATGGAGATATTTTCGAATAAATTTAAAAATAATAAAGAGTTTAATTAATGTTATTGTCAACTAATGAAAAATTAAAGTTTAGGTAAATCGAAAGTTTTGAAAGGTAATCGATGCTTATGCTAAATTTTCCATTTTCAATTTTTGAAATTGTTGATCGGCTCACATTCATTAAATCTGCCAGGTGATCCTGGCTGTATCCTCTCTTTTCTCTAATTAAACGTAAGGCTTTTCCAATTTCAAGCCGGTTTTTCCTGCTTATATCGTGTGTATCGTATTCGGAATGACTCATAGCATTAATTTACGAAAAGAGTTCCTGAATGCTCTTCTCCATTTTTGTCTACAATTGTAACAAAGACATTTGTTTCTACTCCTAACATATCCACTGACAGATTTAGATCTATGCTGTCTCTGTCCACCATAATTATCTTACCCAAAACTTTTGATGAATCTGATTTCATAACAAATGCTATATGCCCAATCAAATCTTTAGTTTCTACTTCAACAACTTCTAAATCGGAAAGTGATACAACACTTATAGGTGGAAAAGGTAATCCAGTATTTAAAGCTTTTATTTTTACACGCGGATTTTCAACATCTGTATGCAGTTCAAGAACCACATAAAGCTGCATAGTGTTTTCACTTTTTAGAGGAGTGTGAAATCTCACTACCTGTCCTTCTAGATTAGGCTTCATATGACAAAATTATTAATTAATATCTCTTCATTTTCAAAGATATAAAAAATAAGTCATGTTCAATATATTGAACATAATAGTTGTGTGTAATTATAGATTTTTCTTATTTTGTACAAGCTCTTGGATTAATAACAAAGATTCGGGTAAATTCTTTCTAATCGCTTTGGTCCAAAATCGTAGTACAGACCATCCATTTTCGCTTAGATAAGTATTCACTTCCTTATCACGCTCAATATTACGGCTTATTTTTTTTTCCCAAAATTCTGCATTATTTAGCGGTTTCTTTTTCGTATCCCAATCTTTACCATGAAAAAATTCACTGTCAACAAAAATAGCTATTTTCAAACCTTTAAATGTGAAATCTGGTTTACCAAATACACTTTTATCATTTTTGCGATATCTCATTCCCGCATGCCACATTGCTTTAGCTAAAGTGATTTCAGCTTTCGTACCTTTACTCTTAATAGCAGCCATATTTCTTGACCTCTGTTCAGGCGAATGTCTATCCATTAAATTTCTGTTAACTTAGTTCAATTCTTTTAAATGAATTAAGTAATCCTGAAATTGAATCGTCATCAACATGTTTTGCTAAGACCAGCCTCATGTCGTTTGTACAAAAACATTTTCCGTTAAGCAATTTAAAATTGGTGTCTACAAAATTTTGATATTCATTGGGAGTTAAGTCTGACTCATAAAATTCGAAATTGCATCTCTTGCTACAGTTAAAAAAATTTATAAAATTATCTCTAAATTCTCTTTGTATTTCATTTCGGAATTCTGCTATAGCACCCAAATTAAAAGTTGAATATGCCTTTAATACATATAAAAAGTTTACTCTGTACTGATGTACAAATAGGGTATCCCTATCGAATAATCTATCGCTGAAGTGGAAAGAGCCAATTGGATCGTCCTTTATTTTAATATCATGAAAATCATAATTATCAACATTGTCTATATAACCGTATATAAAAAAGTTAGGAGTAAGGTTATATCCCTCTGTTAGAAAAGTGTCACGATATCTTATCTTGAATCCAGGATTAATGTTTTTGTTAAGCAGATTTATATTAAATTGAATTACATTTTTAGCGTAAGTAAATTGTTTATATCTAGATATATTACCAGCGATATTACTGGGTTTATAATATTTTGAATCACCAATAAAATAGATATTACTTGTGTCAATTAGTGATTGATAACTATAAATGTGATCTACAATTTTTCCATCTTCGTGGTGTTTCAATTTACTAATTGAAACACCATCCGTTGATAGGTTAATTAGTTCATCTGAAAACAGTTTATCAATCATATCCTCAAATATAATATTGTAATTTGAGATCGCTAAAAAATCCTCTCTAGGTCTCCTAACACTACTATTATCAAATTGTGCAAAGTAAAATTCACACAAAGAAAATATTTTTTTCATAGTGTCGCTGAAATAACGATATTTTATCCGTTTAAGCTTAGCGGTACCACTTGAACATAATCGTTTAAATTTATCACCCTCTATCAAAGAATTTGACTTGTCAATTCGAATATTTAAATCGTGTTCTTTATTAAAGTGGTTTAGTATAGAGAGAAAATAACACAGCAGTTCTTCTTCTGTATCAATACTTTTTTTTTTGTTGGGAAGTTTAGTATAAAGCGGTATTGATGAGTTTATAAAAATTGGATTGGTCTTTCTAAGTGCCTTTTCCCATTTTGGATTTTTAGACTGATCAGAAATAAATTCGATACGTTTATATAAAATATACTGCTTATTTTTTTTATAAAAATTTACAAAACTTAGAAGGAGATCTAAATAAGAATATTCTTTCGATCCAAGATTGGTGTTCAAGTCGAAAGTTTGCTCCTCATGGATTATAATCGTTTCCGAATGCCTTCTTTTAAACTCAGATAGGCTATTATAAAACAGAATTGACAATTGCCTAATCCAATAAAATTCTTGGTTATGCTTTAAAGATTGGCCCTTTACAAAATCAATTAATTCATCTTTTGAGCAGTTAAAAACTGTTTTATCCTTATCCCGCATAAAAACTTTAGGAAGCATGAAGACTAAGCTATTTCTTTCGAAAGAATGATAATAACCCACAGAATTAATTGTTCCGTACATACCATTTTGTTTGTAAAACTTAGGATCTTCGAAAATCCTTTGAAGTAGGTCTATTGGATAAACTTCATTCTCAATCAAATATGTCATAAATTAATGTTCATCATTTAATTAATTATGATCTTGTGGAACTAAATTAACTGGTGGCAATCCAAGTCTTTCAAATAATTCTTGAACCTTTAATTTGCCGCTTGTCTCTATAGGGAAAAAATCTTCGTACGTAGTATTATCTTCGAAAAATTTATTATCTTCATCTTTGAATACGTCATTCCATAGGTAGAAAATTACTTTATTTATAAAGGTTTTTAACGATATTTTATTGGTTTCATCTGCGTTAAGAAAATAGTTGCCAATACATTTGTCCATCCCTAATGACGGATTTTCCTTAATATGTTTGATGTTGACTAGCTTAATAAAGCTTATCCAGCTATATGTATTACCATCTTCTATTTCTATTTCAAATTTATAAGACTTATTTTCTCCACTATGCTCATGTAATTCAGTATAGCATATTGGCATATATTCCCAATCCCATCTTCTCTTAAAAGCACTATCCATTGGAAATAAAGATTGATCACTGGTGTTCATTGTTGCCAGGATCGTTAGGTTATCAGGTAATCTTAATCCATTGATAATTCCAGGATGATCTTTATCACCAAAAGCGTCTAAAGTAAGATATTCTTTCAATTCCTTAGAAGGTGAAACAGTATAATTTGCTGTCCTGTCAAGTAATTGGAAGATCTCTCCAAAAATTTCAGCACAATTTCCTCTGTTAATTTCCTCAACTATTAAATAATATTGATTATCAAGGTCTTTCCACGCACGTTCGTAAATATTCGTAAAGGCCTGCGGGACAAATTTATATTTTATGATATCGTTTTTTTTGTCATCTTTCTCTGAAACAGGTTTATATCCACCGACAAATAAAGCATTGTCATATTCGGGGTGAAATGTAACTCTCTCAAAAAAGGTATTGCTTAATTGCTTTACAATTTCGTTTACTTTGAAAGACTTTCCTGTTCCAGGAGCACCGTAATAAATTATATTTTGAGGGATTGTGGCGGTAATTTTACCGGTATGGTTACCATTAGCTTCATCTAAATTTAAAAATTCGAAAAAGGCCTGTTTGTCATTTCTTTCGCCTAGTTCATAATCATATATGTATGAGTCTAAATCATTATAATTGACACCTTCTTTTAGTTTTAATTTTCCATTTTTGATTTCAAGTACCTCCGAATAATTATTAAAACAATTAATCAGTATGTCATCATTACCAATGGCTTCGCCAAAAATTTCGTTTTTTACAGCAGACCAGTCTAATTCACCATTTTTTTCTTTTAGTTTCTTTGCAAATTCTACATGTAAAATTTGAGGTTTAATATTTGCAAACCCTTGTTTAGTGTACGGGTTAGGTACGTAATAATTTAAAATCCAGTTTAGTAAATATTTTTTTAAGTCGTGAGGGGAGGGATTGCTATGGAATCTTACTACGAAATTATTATCATACTCGTAGTATAGCCCTGTTTGACAGGCTAATTGATACGGAGTAGTGAAAAAGTCATTTCCCCATTTTTCATTTGTAAAAGCTCTGCCAGCAGAAGACGATAAATTTTCTTTTGGTAAAGTCTCAATTAATTCCCTTACAGTTTTGAAATAGGGATTTCTCCAGCGACATATTGGATCAGCCATTTTTATATTCCGAATTTAGTTATATCCATTTGCTTCATTAATGCAATAAAAACATTTGTAACAATACTATTACCAGCTTGTCTGTACATTTGCGTATCACTCACAACTTGTCTGAAATCATCAGTAAATCCCATCAGGCGTAGACATTCCCGCGGTGTCAATTTCCTAATCTTCCCTTTGTTGTGTGTTACATAATTATCAACGCCGGATCTGTGCATTTTGTGCATAGATTGTAGTATAGGTCGTGCAATTGCTAAATCAGTACCTACAGTTGTTTTAAATGTCTTGGTACCTGTAGCTAAAACATATGCCTTGGTTTTTTCAGATAAGTAATATTTTTCTTCAACATCATTAACATCAAATACAAAGTCATTGAAGTCACTTTCAGATTCTTCAAAGATAAAATCTCCATGCCAATTAAATTGTTGATTTGCCTTTTGGCATAAAGCTATATTTCCATTTATCTGAGTATATCTTTTACTTCTATTTTTGGTGCTTGTTACGAACTTTATGCCTTTCTCCTTCAAATAATATTTACTATCAGTATAATCTTCCAAAAAATCCTGCATTTTATATTCCAAAGGAATAGGATTAGGAAATTCAAAATCAACTGAGTGATCTTTAAATCCGATTACAAAAATTCTCTCTCTATGTTGAGGAATTCCAAAATCTTTCGAATTTAATAATCGATATTTAAATTTGTACCCTAATTCCTTAAAAGTTTCCTTTATAACTTCAAACGTATTTCCCTTATCATGGTTAACCAATCCCTTAACATTTTCAAAAATGAAAACTTTAGGTTGGGATTCTTTAACTACTCTAGCGAATTCATAAAATAGCGTACCACGAGTATCATCAAATCCTTTCCTTTTACCTACCATAGAAAATGACTGGCAGGGACTGCCTCCTACTAACAAATCTATTTTATCTATATATTTTTTGCCATCGATAGCTCTTACATCATCATACCAACTGTCTTCAGAAATATCGTAGTTTGCAAAGTAGCTTTCTTTCACATATTTATCGTTATCACATGCGAAAATGATATCTTCTTTTAGTTTCAACCTTTTAAGTGCATGTTCAATTGAACCAATTCCGCTGAACATAGTCGCAAGTCTTATAGTTGCATTGGGGTTGATTAAACTTTTGTTAGTCCAATTTTCAACATTTCCTGTTATGTCCTGTAATGGTTCGATAACATTTATCCCCTCCAACGTGTTTTTTTCAACTCGTATATTTCTTTTCATTATATATTTTATATGTAAAATATTATAGTCTGACTGTTACAGAGTATTTTCCACATTCTGTAAAGCAGACTGCAAAATTTCACTTGCGTTATCTTCTCCTTTTACTAATTCACAGACCTGGTCTGCCATCCATATTATCAACAACATCTTATTATCAATTCCTAACAATACAGAGAGAGTACATACATGTTGCCTTTTTGCCCTACGCTCACCTCGCTCGATTTTGCTAAGAAGAGCGCTGTCAATTTCTAATACACTTGCAACATGCCTAAGTAAAAGTCGTTTTTCAATCCTTGTTTGCCTGATATATCTACCAAAATTCATATGAGAATGTTTATATTTGACAACATGTGACTTGTCAAATATTGTCAAAAATAATAAAACTTAATCAAATAGTAATCGGGGATAACCATAAACAATAGATAATTAATTTCTGAATTTTAACTACTTGTAATAAAGATCAATATATCTATTTAAATTTGCCGCAATATCGATGATTTGTAGAATGGGAGCTATCAGACCTTACTAATTACAGATGAAAAATTGTTTTTCATACACAAACCAACTTATTTAACGGTGCATTTTATAAATTTACATTTAATCTTTCTCTCAATTCTTCCATCGATAAAAATTCCCCATCAATCTGCCTGTGCAACATTCGATGACAATTTGCACAAACTAAACATAGGTCAGATAAAGTTGTCTCAGTAACCCCCGATTGTGATATTGGCGTTTTATGATGGCATTCTATAAATTCAACCCCAAATTTATCTATAAATGAAAAATTACAAATTTCGCATTTCAAATTAAGCTCAGATATAGCTTGTCTCTTTTTAGCATTAATTATATCTTTGTTACGTTCTCGTGCATAATGGGTTATTAATTAATTTTCAACCTTTGAAATTTTAGCAATCTCACAAGCATTTCCGTGACTAATCCCTTTAAAACTTATTTTGCTACATAGGGTTGACGAAACAGGGATCGAACTCATATCGGTCTTTGCTATTACTCTTACTTTTCTTCCGTATTTGAAATTGTCTCTGTTTTCCTCGTGTCTAATATTGTCAATAGGTGAAACTAAATGTGTAAAAACTTTTTGACCATTTATATTTTGATGAAGCAAAATTATTTCACCAGCTTTTGGACTTAAAACATTTCCTTTATGATGTGTCGGAAAATGCAAAATGAAATCTTCACCCGTTAAGTCCATGTATGCATACCCAATTTCAGAGTTTGTTACATTTTTTGCCCATATTATATCAAAAGGTGTGTAGTGTCGATTCATAATTATTAAGTGTAGGTTTTTAATTTCAAACAAGTTATAATAATAGAATAATTAATGACTTTTTAATCGTCGCAAGGAAATGAAAACATCTAATAGGAATAAATTTTGGATGCTAAGAATAGGGTATCGAGAAATTGAGTTTTAGATGTTGATTAAATAATTATTTTACAATTACATCTCCTATCGCATGGACTAATTGTTTTGTTAAATCTAATTAACTACAGTTATACCCATTAATAGGTATTTTCACATTTAATATATATCTACTTATTCTTTATTCAGATTAATTTGTTAAATTTCGGCAAATTTAAAAATTTGGGTATAATTTAATCTATAATAATGAATTATACCGTTGCAGAATATTGAAATATTTGCCGGTCAAGGAAAAACTAAGCTTATTTTGAAGAATGAGAAATAAAAAAAAATTAACGGCAGTAGATATCTTCAGCGGAGCCGGTGGCATGAGTGTTGGTGCTTCAATGGTTGGCATAGAAGTTTCGGTTGCCGTAGAATATGATAAGCACGCTGTAGCATCTTTTAAAGCAAACCATCCAAATACAGAGGTTATACAGAAAGACATTAGAGAAGTTAAATTACAAAAAAAGTATAAGAATCCATTTATCTTATTTGGTGGCCCTCCCTGTCAAGGTTTTTCAACATCAAACACAAAAACAAGAAATATAGGTAATGAAAATAATTCTTTATTTCATGAATATATACGGCAAATTAAAGACATTACACCTGAATGGTTTGTATTTGAAAATGTTGAGGGAATTACTTCATTTGAAAAAGGTACTGTAGTTTCACGGCTAGAGGAAGAATTTGAAAAGCTTGGTTACAAAACTAAATGGAAAGTACTTACTGCCTCTGATTATGGAGTTCCACAAAACAGGAACCGTTTTTTTATGGTAGGGAATAGAATTGGAATAGATTTTAGCTTTCCTGATAAACATGACACCATAATCACTGTAAAAGATGCAATTAAGGATTTACCAAAACTGAAAAATGGTGATTTATTTGAATCGCTAAAATATAAAAATGTGCAAATTAATTCTTACATAGAATTGATGAGAGGCGATTCTAAAAAAGCATCACAGAATTTTGTGTCAAGAAATAGTGATTATGTGATTGAGAGATATACACATATCAGACCCGGTCAGAACTGGAAAGCTATACCTACAGAATTAATGAAAAATTATACTGATACGTCTAATTGCCACAGTGGTATTTATAAACGATTAGATCCTAACAGTCCATCAGTTGTTATAGCGAACTACCGAAAAAATATGCTGATTCATCCTTTCGAGGATAGGGGACTTTCAGTTAGAGAAGCTGCTAGAATTCAAAGCTTTCCAGATAAATTTATATTTAAAGGCAATCTCTCGTTTCAACAACAACAAATCGGAAATGCAGTTCCCCCACTTTTAGCTAAAGCTATTTTTGCACAGATAATAAAATTATCTGAAAGTAATAAAAAGCCTAAAATCATTAAACATAAGGTTAGCACAAGTAACGAATTGTGAGAACAGCAAAACAAATCCTATGATTAAAAAAGAAACGAATTTTTTAAAATTTAACTTTGACGTAAGTGCTTACAGGCTTCTAGGTCGAGAGCTTATTACTGATCGAATAACAGCACTGTTTGAGTTGGTTAAAAATTCGTATGACTCCAATGCAAATGATGTTACAATCGAATTTATTAAAATCAATCCTCGGAGTGATGATTCTAAAATAATTATTACAGATGACGGCTTTGGTATGGATTTTACCGACGTGAAAAATAGATGGATGGTTATTGGCACGAGCAGCAAAAGAAGAGACCGTAAAACACCAGAACCTTATAACCGTTTGGTATCTGGCAAGAAAGGTGTTGGAAGATTTGCTGTTGATAAACTTGGAGCAAAGTTGATCTTAAAAACAAAGAAAAAAGGTACTAATAAACTTTTTTGTATCGAGACTGATTGGGTGAATTATTCAAATATTGAACAACAACAATTGTCAATTAAATTTGAAAAAGAAAAGGAGTTTTTTACAGATATTAAAAATCGATATTGGCTTGAAAATGCAGATCCCTCCCAACATGGAACTACGTTAGAAATTTCACGTATTAGTGAAGATTGGTCAGAAAAAGACATTGCGAGAGCGTATAAAGAATTATCAAAATTAATATCTCCTAATAATGACCACAAGCAATATCCTTTTTACATTAAGTTAAAAACGGATTATGAACAATATAGAGATGTATCGGTTAAAACTCAACTAATTGATTTCGCTACTTTAAAGTTTGAGCTGTCTTATAATTTACAAAATAACTGTCAGGAAATTCTGCAATTCAGACAAAATGCTATAGAAGTTATTAATGTACCATTTAGGGATTTTGGACCTTTTAAGGCAACAATTTATTATTTTAACCAGGCTGCAAAAAATAAGTATAAAAAACATTTCAGTACGGAGATTGATGGTATAAAGATTTATCGTGATGGACTTATCACGACACCATTTGCCGAATATGTAGATACTCAGAATGAACAAAAAGATATCTTAGGTTTAGATAAAAGAAGGTGGTCCGGCTTTTTTGATAAATTGGGAACGAGAGATTTATTAGGATTTATTGAAATTACAGATGAGCTAAATCCATTAATTATTGAATCCACAAATAGACAAGGTTTTGTTGATAACAATGCTTTTTCCCAGCTAAAAAAGATGGTTATTGAGCAAGTTCAGCAAATTGAAAAATTTTTACAAAGCCAAAAGATTAAATCAAGGGAAACTACAAAATCTGGTTTGGGTGCTGCTAGTGGTACTATCAAAGATCTAAAAGATGATATAACTAAAATAAAAGATAGTGCTACTCCTGAATTAAAACTGGTATTAGAAAATATTGAGGTTAATCTTTCTAAATTACAAGGGACAGTTAATAAAAGTATAACTGACTATAATAAATTAGAAGAGGAAACTAAACAAAAGGAGAATTTATTATTTAGCTTGGTTTCGCTACAAACATTTGCCGCAATGTTTTCGCATATGACTAAACACACTATTGGTCATATTATTACTAGCGCAGAATATTTTAGTGAAAATTTCCCAAACCCTAAATTGGAAAACAGATTTTTAAAGATTTCTAAAAAAATCTATAATGAGATGGTTAAGTTACGAACAGGTGTTGATTTTATGCTTAAATATGCTAAATCTGATAGTGATTTGGAAGAAATCAGTATGATGGAGCTTATTGAAAATTTATTCTTAAATATATATGAGGAAATTTTGGATAAAGAAAGCATAAAAACTGAGTTAATTTTTGAGAAAGATTTGATAATAAATTACAATCGAAAATCAATAGAGGATATTATTGATAATTTAATTTCTAATTCTATTAAGGCGCTTAAAAAGCAATCCGATAAAAAGATAAAGTGTAGCGGTTTCTTGAATGAAAACAATTTTACACTTTTCTTTTCTGATAATGGTGTTGGTGTAAATGATCAAGATAAATATAGAATATTTGATGTGTTCTTTACTACAACTTCGGAGGATGGAGGTGCAGGTATGGGCTTATATATGGCTAAAACAAGAATTGAATCAATGGGTGGTGAAATTGAATTAGTAGAAAATGAATTTAAACCAACAGGCGCGACGTTTAAGATTACCCTGCCTTTTAAAAAATAGTTTATGGAAGTTACATTTGTAGTTATTGATGATAGTCCTGCGATTAAAGAGCATTCGTTATTAGATACGATAGAGGATAATTATGGCAACGTTAAATTCTTTTTAAAACCAGAGGAGGGACTGGAATTTATCCTAAACCATTTAGATTTAAATATGATTGTTTTATTAGATATTGAATTTTCTGTTGCTGATAAAGAAAATGGGCATTCCATACTTGAAAAGATAAAAGAAAAATCAAGTCTAATACCGGTCATATTATGGAGTGGTATTAATGAGACAGAAGAATCATTTAGTGATTTTATTAATAATCACGCTTTTGGTTTTATTCCAAAAGATACAACTTTGAAAGAAGCAAAGGTAATTTTAGAAAAGGCGTTGGAGTTCCTTAGAACAAGTTTAGATAATATAATTGAAGACTGGATAATTGCAAAGGAAGATGATAAGGATAGACCTGTTTTTGTAACTTCAGAAGGACAATCGTTTACATTAAATGATATCTTAAAAGAAATTAGAACTCAAACAGAAATTGGCAAAGATTTTTCTAGAAGATTAAATTTATTAACTATTGATTTATTATTAAGAAAAAAAGAAAATCTCCATGGCTGATACAATTATAGTTATTGATGAATTAGACAACGCGTTAGGTTCTTTTTTTCAATCCTGCCAAAATCAATTGTATGATTTTTTCGATTCAGCAGGTATTAGTGCTACTTTATTAAATAGTAACAAATTAAATGATTTGTCTGTACAAATGATTACAGCTCCGTTTAACAAATTCATTTTTGGTGCATACTCACATGGAGGAAAGAATTGCTTAGTAAAATCAAATATCCCTTACGTGTCGACAACCGTAAACAATTCTTCGTTTAATAATTCCTTTTTTTATACATTTTCCTGTAGTTGCGGCTTTGAGCTTGGAGAACATTTAACACAGAATGGTTGTCTGTGTTTTATCGGATATAATCAGGTCGTTTCAATTTGGAGTACATACGTTCATCCTTTCGTTAATTGCGCTAACTATGGATTGATTCGTTTTTATAATGGAGATAGTAGTTATTCAATAATAAAGCAAATGAAAGATAAATACAATGAAGAAATTGATGCCATTTATTCTACAGATTATATAATTGCATCAATACTAAGAGAAAATAGAGATGCATTAGTTCTACATGGTGGAGATATAAATATAATGCATTTGTAAAAATCCTTTATTTGGCTTGTTAATCTCCTGTTTTAATGAGTTACATAAATTATAAAGTAGTTAACAAGTATGCAGCATAAGAAAAATGTTAGATTTTATGCAATATGTCATTGAAGTGATTATAATAGTCTCTCAAATGTCCTAACGATATCAAAATATTAGACTTAAAAAATTGTTATTATTTAATAAGAAGCTAAGGTTGATCTTCGAATTTTACAAAAAAACAGCAAACTACTGTAAATCTATCAATTAATATTTCTTAGCTTTAACAAGTTAGAGATAATTTAAATCTTTTCCACTAGGGATCGTCAAAGAGTCGTAATGTTATTGTAAATTTAGGGTATAACAATTAAGCGATTTAATTATGTCACTAAAACCGGGCCCCAAAAGAATAGCAGACTCTACAGGAAAACCAGATAAACGTCAACGGGATAATAAAGATACGCCTGGAAATACGCCTTCGCTAAAACCGCCAAAATCAAAGCCAGCAAAATAAAAATTATTAAAAAGGTGATTATAGATATAGTAATGGAATTTCGGCTATTTACAATATAATAGTCATGAAAATTTATTTAAATATGCTCTTGATTAAGACATTATTTCGTTCTAAAAATCAGTTATCGCGGGTATTGTAAATTGGTGGTTTACTTAGATCGTGGCAATTTCAGGGCATTTACGCTTTTTGGAAAAGAAAAAATATAGCAATGACAAGGGTTTAGAGATTAAGTTCGAATCCCGTCATCGCACTAATACTGTTGAACAGTCATATAAATAATAAATTATTGCAAATAATAAACCTGCGCCTTAAACAGTGCAGGTTTTGCTTTTATAAACAAATCTGATATAAATTAGGCATCACTTTTTATAGCTCTGCCTGGTAACCTTTTTTTATAAAAAAATAAAACACAACAAACTGATATTCAACACGTAAAACATATTTACATCTTGATTTACATCCTCTATAATTCGATCTTTACGGACTTAAAACCGTTAAATTATGTTAGAGAGCAGTTTTGGAATGATCTTCTTCCTGAAGAGTTCTGCAAAAAGCACCAACGAGAGGTATGTTTACCTCAGAATCACTGTAGATGGAGTACCGAAAGAAACATCTACCAAACGCAAATGGGACGTTCTGCGATGGGAACAAAAAACGGAACGTGCAACCGGAAATAAGGAGGACGCGCGCACTCTAAATTTCTTTTTGAATTCTGTCGAAAGGAGAGTCCATGAATACCGGAACGAGCTGTCTGACAAACGCCAGCCTATCACCTCGAAAAAACTTATTGATTTTTGCCTGGGCAGGAATGTCGGCAAAGCAAACATTGTGGAAGAGTTCCAGCTCCACAATGACCAGATGATGGCGCTGGTTAATGTTGGTGAATATGCCCTTGGCACACACACACGTTTCGAAATAGCGAAGAAACACCTTAAGGAATTCCTGCGTTTCAAATACAACGTAGAAGATATGGAATTCCGCGAACTGAATTTTGAGTTTGTAAAGGATTATGAGTTCTATCTTAAAACTGTAAAGAATATCGGCCACAATACCGCTTTAAAATATATTACCAATTTCAGAAAGATTATTCTACTTGCAATTGACAAGGAAATTATATTTAAAGACCCCTTTAAGCGGTTCAAATCCAAAAAAATAAAAGTGGTGAAAAAGCCACTAAGCAGGCAGGAACTTTATGCTTTGGAAAGCCATACATTTTCTACCCCTCGCTTGTCTGCTGTACGTGACATTTTTGTATTCCAGTGCTATACCGGGCTGGCGTATATTGATGCATTTAACTTGAAAACCTATGACATAAAACAAGGAGTTGATGATGAGCGTTGGATACTAACCGAAAGGCAGAAAACAAGCAGCCCCATAAATATTCCATTACTACCCAAAGCCATCGAGATCATGGAGCGTTACAAAGACCATCCTTTGTGTTTAAAAAGAAATTCCGTGTTGCCTGTAACCTCAAACCAGAAGATGAATGCCTATTTAAAAGAAATAGCTGACCTCTGTGGCATCCGGAGCATTTTAAATACCCATAAAGCCAGACGAACTTTCGGGAGTACGGTAACACTCAATAACGACGTGCCAATTCATGTCGTAAAAGAGATGCTGGGACACCAGTCTGTAAAGCAAACGGAAACGTATGCTATAACTGAGCAACTTTCAATCGGACGGGAAATGAAACATTTGCAGGACAGGCTATACAGAAAATCTGAACTCTCTGCTGAAGCTGCGCTTGCCACTATACTTAAATTGGAGGATGAAATTAAATCTATAAAAAAGCAGTTGGATGTAAAGTTCGGTTAGATTAGAAAGATAAAGTTTGTAAAAAAAGATAAGCCATGTTAACAGAGATAAAAAATTATACTCAGTATGAAAATGCCCTTGTAAGGGTATACCAACTCCTGCAATTGGACTTGCAGTATGATGCTAAGGGATTAGAAGAGTTGGAAATCCTTTCAACTATGATTAAAAAATATGAAGGAGAACATTATCCGGTACACAATCCTACACTCCGGGAACATCTAGATTCAGGAAGAACAGATGAATATATTTGATGCCAAGCTTTTGACAATATTGGGCGCACACTCCCGCAAATCGGAAATTCTATCTGTAAAAGCTTTAGCTATTTGTGGGGAAGTAAGGGTTAGCCATCGCTGCGTTGCTCCTGAGCCTGCTTTTGTCTGGTGCTGGTATAATTTAGCAGGTAATATTGGTAATTATTTATAAAATAAGTCCGGTTTGTGCGCTATGAGAAAAGCGGAGTCCATAATTATGAATTCCGCTTATGATTTAGCTAAAACAATAGTTGCACTTCACTGCGATGGCCCGGATGGTGGCTGGGAGTATATTTTATATAACCCATAGTTTGAAGTTCTTTAAAATACTTATGGTAAGTAGGAAAGGTTTTGATATGAGCCAGTGACATTATTTTGCTCCTGCTTACTTTGATGATCTTTGGCTGCCCCTGGCTGTACCATAAATGAAGTACGGCAACCATTAAGGCGAAATGCCATACATTCATCTTTAAATTTTTTTCAAAGAGTTTTATATAATTTAAGGAGTTACGTGATTCCATAGCTGTTGTTTATTTTTTATTAAACAAATTCATTAAATCGGTTTTGTTATAATAATAGGAGCCCATAATTTTTTTACACCGCACTTTTCCTGTAACCCTTAAGGATTGGAGGGATGCCGCGGACATATCCAATAATTTCCTTACGCTCCGGCTTTTGAGCCAGTCCAAATGGATAGTCTCATCTTTTGCTTCATTAGCTGTCTGCACAATTTTTCGTACTTCATAAATAATTAAAAGACTAAATTGCCGTAGGTCGTCTTTAGTTATCTGATCGCTCATATTCTAATTCTTTTACTTTTTGGCATTCTTTGTTAAACAATATATTTAAGCTGTAGCAAGCTTAGCTTCGATGGGGCTGGAAAAGTATTTCATCATTCTGTCGCTTCGGGACCTTCCAAACTTTCTTTCAGTCTAATATGAAGCTTGTAGCAGTCATCCATTATTTTCGTTTCTTCTATTGGCATGAGTTTAATGGCTATACCCAAAACCTCAGAGATATTGTAAACCGATGCGGCAGTTGGCGAACTTTCCAAATCATCCATGGGATGAAGTGCAGAAGAACAAACTTTAATAATGTCAATTATAGTCAGGATTAAGTCATTATATCCGCTGAAGTATAGCTCTGCCTTGTGCAGGTCACTAATGTTCTGATGTGGTTTTAAACTGTTAAATCCGCCAGTACTTTCAATTTTTTTTATAAAGTCGGTGAATTCTTTAAATTTATCGGATTCCATAATTTTAGTATTTAATGTAATTTATTTTATTAAAATTTAAACATAGAGCTTGGACTTTAATTAGTCATTAAAACTTACTATCAGTACAATACGCCGGAATGCAATTTTACTGGTATTTATACCTTTACAAGTTTCAATTAGTACGCAGTTAGCATTGTCTACCGTGAGATTCGCTACATTAACTATAATTTAATTTTAAAGATTTTTCAAAAAAAAGATCTGTCGGTGGTCTGACGAGATTAAAGTATTTTGTACTATTAATTAAATGTTTGAAATAATGCATAAATGAAAATTTGTATTTTTTCTATTCAACGGCAAGTAAAAGAATTATGGTAATGTATAGAACCACATAGACATGTATAATACAATTTATAACTTGTATTTTATCAGCTAAATTATTCTTACAGTATTTGGTGTTTTCAAAAGCTTAGGAGCCTCTAAGCCATTATGATTTACACTTGTATCTTGTTATTAATAAGGAAAAAAGATAGCGATAATTAATTATTCGATAACTTAGCAATTCCCTATTTGATGAATAAATGTACACCTGCCAATATTGCAATAAACAATACGATAAAAATACTGAACACGTTTTTCCGATGGGACTAGGTGGTGAAAATATTTTAATCAGTTGCGTTTGCATTAGTTGCAATAATAAATTCTCAGATTTAGAAAGGGAATTATATCAAAAATCTCCCGTCGCTCTTATCAGGAGCATTGAAGGTTTATACGGATATAATAATAAGAGCAAGCGTTCAGCATTTAAAGCCCCATTTTTGCTTAGTCGCGATAAGAAAAATAATATAGTTTATGAGGTGGGGCAAACTGAGAAAATGGGTATTTACATTAGGCCTCAAATAATCGAAATTGAGAAGGAAATTTATTTTGAATGTGAATCTCAAAATTTCGCAGACATGTTCTTTAAAAAATTTGGAGCATGGAAAAAGAACAATCCAAAACTTATCTTGGAGTTTCCAAATTTGAAAGGTGATCCTGTGAGATTTGTTGAATTTCAAAAAAGTGAAAGCGGTTATATCTCAAAAATTATTACTAATCAGCTAAAAGTAAAAAATGAAATTACTGTGGCTTTAATTTCACCTAAAAATCACTTGTACAAATTGTTTTATCCGAGAATTTACATGGATGATGATGACCGGATAAAAATAAGAGCAAAATCTGAAACTGAGGCGATTCATTTCGCTACAAAAGTTCTTGACTTCAGTGATAAAAGAGAACCGATTACCAGTTATTCACCCGAAAAGCATTTACCTGAAGTATCTGTCGGATTTGATTTTAATTCGCGTAAATGCGAGCAAGCATTGGTGAAAGTTGGGCTGAATATTATATTTCATTATTTTGAAGAAACAAGAAACAAAAAGGAACTTATACCATATATCCATTTCGTGAATTCAGGGGAAAAGAAATTCGAGGCACAATGTGGCAAAAAAGATATGATTAGAGATTCGGTAGAAAATACCCATAACATTTTTATTGCTCAATGTGAATCCTTTGTTGACATACGAATTAGCTTATTCAATGGGCAGTTTGTTTATTCTTTTATAATACCCGGATTAAATATTGCGCCTTTCAGAAAATATTTCAGAATTGTTATTGACTACAAAAAATTCAAAAACACATTTCAGAATCAGGGAGCATTTTTACAATCATTCCATAAACTATGAGTTATATACAAATCAATAAGTACGAGCAAGAATCGCATCCTTGGAAGCCTTATATTCCGTCAGGCGCAAATAAATTGATTTTGGGTACATTTCCAACAATCGAAAGCAACAGAAAAAAATACAAATTTTTCTATCCAAATCGCAACAATGATTTTTGGAGAATAATTTTTAACACAGCAGGACTAGCGCTTTCTGATTTTGATAGTGAAGAACCCATTAAGTCAAGAAAGCAGGTATTGAAAAAATTGCAATTAGGTATTGCAGATATTGGTAAAGTTATCTTGAGACAAAAAGGAAGTTCAAAAGATCAAAATTTGTTTCCTTTGGAATTCACCGATATTCTCTCGCTGTTAAAAAAACATAAACAAATACAAACAATTATTGTGACCAGCAGTAGTGGAAGCAATAGTGTTCTGTCATGGCTGCACCAATACTGTAAATTAAATAACATTAATTTTAAAATCCCTTCTGGAAAACTTCCAAAGGAGACTCATTTTGTTTTCCAAAACCGAACAATCATGGTGAAAATCATTTCTTCCACGTCCCGACTGTCTTCAAAAAAAGGAGATGTTTTACAGGAAATGTACAGCCAGGTAATAAATGATCTTTATGAAAAATAATACACCTAAAAGGCTTATAGATTTAATAGCAGACATTCCAGTTGAACGATGGGACTATTACAATGGTATAGATAAAAATAATGTAATCGAAAACCCATTTACAGCCTTAGCTTTTAGTCACTATGATTTTATCGAGAGGTATTTTGAAAGAGGAGGAAAAGTTGAAGTTTTAAGAAGTACAGGTATCATTACTAATGAGCTGCGCCTGCCTAATCACATTAATTCTGTTTTCTTTTTAGGAATACTTTTCTACTACAATACTGATTTTCATAAAAACTATCAGTTAGAACACAATGAACCGGGGTACAGCACATTTCCCTTTATTTGGTTTTTAATTGCATTATTTCATGATAATGCATACCAAATGGAAGATAAAAATGCTTTGGAAGATTTAGCTTCAATAGCAGATGTCCAGAAATATTTTAGCATTGACCATCTTCTTTTTAACGAAAAAATAGAATCAAATTGCCAATATCTGCTTGATTCTAGAGAAGCGTATTTTAATTACAGAAAATCGGTTTGGAAAGTTGTCGACCATGGTATATTAGGCGGGCTTCTATTATATGATAGACTTGTAAAAATTAGGAGAGAGAAGAAACGAAAAAATGAAGGCAATCACTTTTGGGGCAAAAATCTCGAACAACAATATTTGCTTGCCGCATGTGCAATATCATTGCATAACATTTGGTTGCCGCAAAAAGGAATGGAAGAAGTTTACCAAAACTACGGTCTTGATAATCTGCTATCATTCAAAAAAATTAAATTTTCAGATTTTCCCCTATTTTATATTTTAGGTATTGTAGATACAATTGAACCATTAAAAACTTATAGGGACGATGGTTTTTCAGACCAATATATTCTAGAAAATCTATATTTTGACTTTAAACCCAGGGCAGTAGTAATATCTTGCAATGAAGCGTCTGACTTAGACTTCTGTAAATTGAAAGAAAAAACGAAGTATTTTAAAGACTGGCTTGAAGTTGAAATAAGAACAAAAAAAAATAACTTTGAAATAATATTTGCTTAATTATTTACATTTTTGACCCTTCTAAATTAAGACAATTTGATATCGTATTAGTGAGATTTTCAGAAGATAGGCTTTCAAAAGCTATTTGACGGTTATGTAAATCTGAGTTTAGCCATGCTATAATCTATTCAGGTAATAATGCGTTTGTAGAGGCTTCGCGACCAATAGTTACATTGTTTTCAGCCAAAGATATTTTTTCCAGATTTGAACAATTTGAAAGTTTTACGTCTAAATGCTCAGGAGAGAAAATCATTTGATGAAGGAAAAGCAGAAGCTACATTGAGAAGTTTAACGTATTGTAATTATTCGGATGATCTTCTTTCTTATATGAAAGAAAAAAATATAACATCGGAGATTGCAAATCGTTTTGCTACATATGATTTACCTGGGTAAATTATTAACCAGTAATAAGCAAATGCATCTTGCATAAATCCTTTAATTTGCTGTCAATACCTGTTATTTTTGCAGCAGGTAAGCGAGAAAAAAATTGTAAAGATGTGACCTTTGTTGTTCAATTAAATATTAGTATTTATTTAAAAATCTGTCTAATATTTTGTAAATTTACAGTAAGAAAATAAGATACTTTGAAAGTTACCCTATTGGTGTACCTATTCAAAAATAATATTGTAAAGACCCCATTTCACTGGTGGTTTCAAAAGTTTTTAGGAGCCTCTTTCTCCGCCAGATGAAGTTTACGACTAAACTTCAACAAAACAAGAACCTTTGAATACTCTGGTATTTGAAGGTTTTTTTGTTTGATTTATAGTTACCTTTTCTTAAAATAATACTGGAAAAATTATCTGATAGAGGTTATTATAAATACTGTGAAGCCTCTTCCTCTGCAAAATGAAGTATTACTCTCGTAATAGTATTTTGTTAAGTGCAACTGATTTATGTATGTATATCACAATTAACTGTATAAATCTCATCAAAATGGTTTAGTGAAAAGACCGTAACTTATCATTTAATATTATTTGTAATCATACTATCCTTATACTACTTATTATGCTACCGAAGGTGTAATTGCGTTATTATTTGCCATGTTTTCTGATTGGGGTGAGTATTACAAAGACCTGTTTTGCGCTAATACTTTTTTTGTGGGATTGCCAACCAGAAAGTTATCCATAAATAACCTCTGGGAAACTAACCGTTCTTTGCCCATAGCAGATGCTGCACATATAATGCCGCCCTTTGCAGGGAAGGGAGTAAACACTGAGCTGGTAGATGCTTTAATTCTATTTGGATAACCTTACGAATGGAAAATTTGAAACCATAGAAGCCGCTATTATTGATTATGAGCAGAGAATGTTTGTTCATGCAAAAAAAGCATAGGCCGAAACAGGAAAGAACGAGGTAGCAATGCACGAACTACTTTTATTTCCTAAGCGATTTGATAACAAGTTATCACTAATGGCATGAAGTATGCCTTATAATAGTTACAGTAAGTTTAATAAACTGTGTTTCTCTAAACACAAACTAATAACGGCAATAGATATGGATACACATAAGAAGATTGTGAAAGCAAACGAGTTTCAGTTAGTCGATGCAAATGGAGTCGTGCGTGCGTTACTTACCGCAACAGATGATGGCGTGAGTTTCACCCTATCGGGCACTAAGGGCGATTCACGAATTAAACTTTCAGCTGGTAATGATGGCTTGTCCGGCTTTACTATTTTAGATGATAAGGGCGCAGATAAGATTGAAATTAGTCTGGACGATAAAGGAACACATGTGCATCTTGCAGGGGTCGGCAAACAGGAAAGTTATATCTTCCTGAAAAACAGCGGTGCAACCGGGCTTGTCATGACCGATAGGCAAGGTGAGCGCAGAATAGCGGTAACTATGGGACCTGATGCTAAGCCTAACATAACTATATTTCCTCAGGAT
>Ga0247806_10000157_pt1 | contig 45386 bp, 41 predicted proteins | sample UWRJL059202B1_FD_179935 | JGI IMG/M metagenome (GOLD analysis project Ga0247806, IMG submission 179935) | Plant litter microbial communities from Arlington Agricultural Research Station in Wisconsin, United States - UWRJ-L059-202B-1 | ecosystem: Environmental > Terrestrial > Plant litter >... | reverse complement strand
CCCGTTCACCGGAAACAGATTGACAAAATCTGTGACTTATCCAGCTGGCACGACTACGGTTGTGCCAAAGGCGCGTACCAATCGCCCGGATCAGGGGCGGTTCGCCAGATCTGGAGGTCGTCATGGAAACTAACATCGTTGGACGAAACCTAGGGATCACTGATCGCTTCCGGGAATATGCGACGGATAAGGCCGAGAAAATCGCCGGCCTCGCCGAAAAGGCCCTCGCCCTGGAAATCAAGGTCAGTCGTCACACCGAGAAGAGCGGCGCCGCCGGTAACGACCGCGTCGAACTCACTCTCATCGGCAAGGGTCCCGTTGTGCGGGCCGAAGCCGAAGGGGGCGACAAGTACGCCGCGTTCGACATCGCGCTCGGTCGTCTCCTCGAACGGGTCCGCCGGGCCAAGGACCGTCGCAAGGTGCACCGCGGCGGCGCTCACCGGCCCACCTCGTTGCACGAGGCCTCGGCGTCGGGTTTCGCCGTGATCGACATCGTCCCCGCCGACGGTGACACCCTCGAACGGGTGCGCACCGGGGCCATCCCGGTGGTGTCCGAGGACATCGCCGAGGACGCGGACGAACCGGACGAGGTGTACAGCCCCGTCGTCATCCGCCGCAAGGTCTTCGCGGCGGCGCCCATGACCGTGGACGACGCCCTGTACTTCATGGAGCTGGTCGGACACGACTTCTACCTGTTCCAGGACGCCGAAACGCACCGCCCCAGCGTGGTCTACCGCCGCAAGGGATGGGACTACGGCGTGATCGAACTCGACCCCAACTCGGATCAGGCCAGGGTGCTGGCCACCGCGTCCAGCGAGTCCAGCTCCTGACCAACTAGCATTGCTATAGTTGCCGGCTAGGTCGGCCGCTACGTGCGTCCGACCGGACGACAGGCGTGTTCGCACGCCGCGACGACTAGTGGAGTGCATTCGTGGCCTCAATCCTGGAAAAAGTTCTTCGTGTTGGCGAGGGGCGCATCCTGCGTCGGCTCGAGAGCTACGCGCGGGCCATCAATGCGCTGGAAGACGACTTCAGCAGTCTCAGCGATGAGGACCTGAAGAACGAAACCGTGCTGTTGCGTGAGCGTTACTCGGGCGGTGAGTCGCTGGACGACTTGCTGCCCGAGGCGTTCGCGGCCGTGCGCGAAGCCTCCACCCGCACCCTGGGGCTGCGTCACTTCGACGTGCAGCTGATGGGCGGGGCGGCACTGCACCTCGGCAACATCGCTGAGATGAAGACCGGTGAGGGCAAGACCCTGGTTGCCACGACGGCCGCCTACCTCAACGCGATCACCAGCCGTGGTGTGCACGTCATCACGGTGAACGACTACCTCGCCAGCTACCAGAGTGAGCTGATGGGCCGCGTGTTCCGGGCCCTCGGCATGACCACCGGCTGCATCGTGTCGGGGCAGACCCCCGCGCAGCGCCGGGACGAGTACGCCTGCGACATCACCTACGGCACGAACAACGAGTTCGGCTTCGACTACCTGCGCGACAACATGGCCTGGCAGGCCAGTGACATGGTGCAGCGCGGTCACTACTTCGCCATCGTCGACGAGGTCGACTCGATCCTCATCGACGAGGCCCGCACCCCGCTCATCATCTCCGGCCCGGCCTCCGGTGAGGCGAACCGCTGGTTCACCGAGTTCGCCAGCCTGGCCAAGCGCCTCGTCGTCGACGAGGACTTCGAGGTGGACGAGAAGAAGCGCACCGTCGGTGTGCTCGAGCCCGGCATCGAAAAGGTCGAGGACTACCTCGGCATCGACAACCTCTACGAATCCGCGAACACCCCGCTGATCTCGTTCCTGAACAACGCCATCAAGGCCAACGCCCTGTTCAAGAAGGACAAGGACTACGTCGTGATGAACGGCGAGGTGCTCATCGTCGACGAGCACACCGGCCGTATCCTGATGGGCCGCCGCTACAACGAGGGCATCCACCAGGCCATCGAGGCCAAGGAGGGTGTCGCCGTCAAGGCCGAGAACCAGACCTTGGCCACGGTCACCCTGCAGAACTACTTCCGCCTGTACTCGAAGATCTCCGGCATGACCGGTACCGCCGAGACCGAGGCCGCCGAGTTCATGAGCACCTACAAGCTCGGTGTCGTCGCGATCCCCACCAACCGGCCGATGCAGCGCATCGACCAGTCCGACCTGATCTACAAGAACGAAGAGGCCAAGTTCGGCCAGGTCGTCGAAGACATCGTCGAGCGTCACTCCAACGGCCAGCCGGTCCTGGTGGGCACCACGAGCGTGGAGAAGAGCGAATACCTGTCCCGCCTGCTGGCGAAGAAGGGTGTGCGCCACGAGGTTCTGAACGCGAAGAACCACGCCCGTGAAGCCGCCATCGTCGCCCAGGCCGGGCGCCTGGGATCCGTCACCGTCGCCACCAACATGGCCGGACGTGGCACCGACGTGATGCTCGGCGGCAACGCCGAGTTCCTCGCCGTCGCCGCGATGAACGCCAAGGGCCTCAGCCCCGTCGAGACGCCGGACGAGTACGAAAAAGAGTGGGACGACGTGTTCGCCGCGGTCAAGGCCGAGGTCACCACCGAAGCCGAGAAGGTCATCGAGGCCGGCGGACTGTACGTCCTCGGCACCGAGCGCCACGAGTCCCGCCGCATCGACAACCAGCTCCGCGGCCGCAGCGGCCGTCAGGGCGACCCGGGGGAGAGCCGGTTCTACCTGTCGCTCACCGACGACCTGATGCGCCTGTTCAACGCCGGTGCCGCCGAAAGCCTGATGGGCCGTCAGGGCGTGCCCGACGACATGGCGATCGAGTCCAAGGTCGTCAGCCGCGCCATCCGCAGCGCCCAGTCCCAGGTCGAGGGCCGCAACGCCGAGATCCGCAAGAACGTCCTCAAGTACGACGACGTGCTCAACCGTCAGCGTGAGGCGATCTACGGCGACCGCCGCCACATCCTCGAGGGCGACGACCTGCACGAGCGCACCCAGCACTTCCTCGAAGACGTCATCGACGAGGTGCTCGATGTGCACACCGGTGAGGGCAACGGCGACGACTGGGACTTCGACGCCCTGTGGACCGAGCTGAAGACCCTCTACCCGGTCGGTCTGACCATCGACGAGGTCATCGCCGAGGCCGGCAACAAGGGAAAGATCAACCGCGACTTCATGCGCCGGGAGATCATCTCCGACGCCAAGGTGGCCTACGGCCGTCGTGAAGAGTCGCTTGGGGCCCCCGCGATGCGTGAACTCGAACGTCGCGTGGTGCTCTCCGTGATCGACCGCCGCTGGCGCGAACACCTCTACGAGATGGACTACCTCAAGGACGGCATCGGCCTGCGCGCCATGGCGCAGCGCGACCCGCTCGTCGAGTACCAGCGCGAGGGCTTCGCCATGTTCCAGCAGATGATGGGCCAGATCCGTGAGGAAACCGTCGGCTTCCTGTTCAACCTCGAGGTAGAGGTGTCCCCGGGCGCCGCCGGAGCCGTGGACGCTCCGGTCGTGGCGGCCAAGGGCCTCACCCCGCCGCCCGAGACGGCCGGCGGCAAGTTGAGCTACACCGCGCCGAGCGACTCCGGCGGAGTCGAGGTGCGCAACCAGCGCGGCCAGATTCAGCAGGCCGCCACCGACCGTGCCCGCAAGGCAGCGGTCACCGCAACGGCCCCGGAGGAAGCAGCCGCCGAGACGAGCGGCCCGCCGCAGCGCGGTGCGTTCGGTCAGCGTGCCGAGTCGGACGCTCCGGCACCGGTGAACCGGGCCGAGCGCCGCACCCAGGGCAAGAAGAAGTAGCCCGCCCGCCACAACTGTTCCCGAAACGGACATTTGCGCCCGGTACACCGGACGCAGATGCCCGTTTCGGCAACAGTTCGGACAGGGGCGGCGGCTAGAGCACGTTGATCGCGCTGGCCCGCCAGCGGTTGTCGAGCCCCTCGAGCCGCACCGCGACGGCTCGCACCCGCACCTTGCTGTGCACGATCACCACGGCCTCGATGATGCCGTCCCTCGGTTCGTTGATCGTGACCCGTCCGATCGTGATGGCCGGCCGTTGCGCCCGCTGTCCTTTCACCGCGCGTGCCCTGGCAGACAACACCACGCGTTTGAGCAGGTGCCGGTAGACGTCGTCACTGACCCACCGGGCCAGCTGGTCCAGTTCCCTGGCCCCGGCCAGGACCTCGATGACACAGCGGGTCAGGTTGATCAGCAACGGTTCGGGGTCCGGCAGGGTGCTGCGAGAGCTCGGCTGTTCGCCGAAGAAGTCATCGGCGTTGTAGCCCTCCACGGCGTCCCGCCCCGGGTGGCCGGGTACCAGCCCCGCGGGCGTGGGCGGCTCCGGCGGCGTCGCCGGCGGCGGGCGCTGACCGTTGGGCTCGGCAAGTGGATCGCTCATGGGTCTCCCAGTAGGTGGATCCGTGGTGCGACGACGAGGGCAGGGTTCGATGAAACGGGTACGAAAGAGCGCTAACACAGGGCTGTGTGGGTGGAACACCGTTCGGACCCCGCGGGGAGCCTGAGGCCTTGGCCGACACTCAAGCACCGGGTCACACGCCTGTCTAGGCTTGGTGGCAGGCTGTGGATAACGTCAGCGTCCGATCGGCCGGCCGACTACCGTCGGGGTGTGCGCTGGGACAACCTGTTCGACGACCTCGAAGGTCAGCTCGAGAACGAGCTGAACGCCGAGGACCTCGACCTGCGCGCCGAGGAGGAACGCCTGCGCCTCGGCCGGCTGTCGCTGCGTCAACGGCTCACAGCGGTGAGCAACGGCCCCGGCCGGTCACGGGGCACTCGGCTTCTGCTCGTCGGCGGCCAGACCCTCACCGTGCGCCCGACCACCTTCGGCCGAGACTGGCTGGCCGCGGACCTGCTCGATGCCGGAGCCGGCGAACCGCAGGGCCTGGTGCCGTTCACGGCCATCGCCGCTGTGGTCCTCCGCCCCGAGCAGGTCACGCCGTCACTGGAGCCGGAACCCGAGGCGACCGCCAGGCTCGTCGACCGGATCGGGTTGCCCTTCGTGTTGCGTGACCTGTGCCGGCGCCGCAAGTTCCTGGAGATCCAGACCGCCCTCGGTGTGATCACCGGCACGATCGACAGGGTCGGCCGTGAGCATCTCGATCTGGCGGTGCACGCGAGGGGCACCGCACGCCGGGCGGCGGACGTGGACCACTACCGCATCATCCCGCTCGCCCAGATCCACCTCGTCCGGCTCGACTGACCGTGCCGCCCTGCGGTCCCTCAGCCCGGCTGGTCGCCGGCCGGGCCGGGACCGGGGCGCAGGATCTTGCCCTCGGAGAGTTCGGGGATGTTGGCGAAGTCGGACTGTTCCCAGAGTGACAGCCGACGGGCCTCCTCGTACTTCGCCTCGATGTACGACTCCAGCACCACCCGTTCCACCCGCCAGGCACCGGTGGCGCCGATACGGATGGCCGGAAGCTCACCGGTGCGCACCAGGTCGAGGGCGGCGGCAACCGACACATTCAGGATCTGCGCGGTGTCGGCGAGGGTCAGGAATCGGCCGACGGATGCGGAGGAGACGGGATCGCTCATGCGACGATTATCCGTCGTGCGGCTGCCGTGCGGACCGGGTAGCCCAGAGCTGTGGATAACTTCAGCGCGGCCGGCCGCGGACCGCAACGATGGGAGTTCGGCCGGTCCGGTGTCGCGGCCGGCACCGACACGGGAGACCACGGGATGAACGGGGTGGACGCATGAGACGACGACAGCCCGGCTCCGCAGGATCGACGCCGGCGTCCCGCCCGCGCAGCCGATTCTGGTTCGACCCACGTTTCGCTCTGGGGCTGATCCTGGTCGTCGCATCCATCGTGGGGGTCAGCACGGTCGTCGCCGGCAGCGACCGGACGATCGCGGTCTACGCGGCCAAGGTTCCCCTGGCCGTCGGCGACAGCGTCGGCCCGGCCGATCTGGTGGTGACCCGGGTGAGCCTGGGGGCGGCCGACACGCTCTACCTCACCCCGGCCCGGCTTCCCGCTGACGGACTCATCGTCACCCGCACCATCACGGTGGGAGAGCTCATCCCGGCCGGTGCGGTGGGCACCCACGCGGGCGTCGCCGTCACGAGTATCGTGCTCGACCTGCGCGGTCGGCTCTCCGGGGGCCTTCAGGCCGGCTCCGTGGTGGACGTCTGGTCGGCGGAGCCGACCGACGACGGCTTCGGACCCCCGGCAGTTCTCGTCGGGCAGGCCACGATCGTGCGGATCCTCGAACCGACCGGTCTTATCCAGTCCGACGGCGCGAAACCCGTGGAGGTTCTCGTGCCCAAAGACAAGGTCGCCGTGGTGCTGGAGGCCGTGGCGAACGACGAAGCGATCTCACTGATCGCCGTGAACAGCCCGATCGGAGACTGACCGTGACCCTGCTCGCACTCGCCCTGGACCGGGAGACCGAGGACCGGCTGCTCGCCGACATCGTGGAGCACGGCCACGTCATCGTGGCCCGGCCGGCCAATGTGCGGGAACTGATCGCCGCCATCGAGCGGCACTCGCCGGAGGCCCTCATCGTCGGTGCCACCCGCGGCACTCTCACCGCGGAGCTGCTCGCGGCCAGCGACTCGAACGGCATCCGTGTCGTCGCGCTCGCGGCCACCGACGAGGAACGCCGGTACGTGGCCGAACTGGGTCTGCACGAGGTGGTCGCCGCCGACGCGGAGTGGCCCGACATCGAAGCCGTCCTCATGCTCGGCGGCGTGCCGTTGCGGATCGACGAGGCCGCCGACTCGCCGCCGGATCCGAACGGTCCGTGGGCCGGCGGCGGGGACAGCGGCGGCACCGATGGTGGGGATACCGGCGCCGATCCGCCTCCGCCGCGCCGTCGCCGAACCATGCGGCGGGCGGAGCGGGATGCCCAGCCGGCACCCGCCGAGACCCGCCGACGATGGTTCCGCCGCCGCACGGCCTCGGCCGCGCCGGTGCAGGCTACCGGCGGCAGGGACGCCGGCGCGACCGCTGTCACGGATGAGGCCGGCGGCGGCCACGACACCGCCGCCGGCCTCACCGGAACGGGGACGGTGATCGCGGTGTGGGGGCCGGCCGGCGCACCCGGTCGCACCACGCTGGCCATCAACATCGCGGCGGAGATCGCGGCGGCGGGGCACACCGTGGTGCTCGCTGACGTCGACACCTACAGCGGGTCCATCGCGCCCAGCCTCGGCTTGCTCGACGAGGCTCCCGGCTTCGCCGCGGCATGCCGGCTGGCCGGGGCCGACGCGCTGACCCGCACCGAATTCGAGCGCATCGCCCATCGGTACAACTCGCCGCGGGGCGCGTTCTGGGTGCTCACCGGCATCGGGCAACCGTCCCGGTGGCCCGAACTCTCGGCCGAGCGGGTCGGTGACGCCATCTCGTCCCTGCGCCGGTGGGCGGACTACGTCGTCCTCGACACCGGATTCAGCCTGGAGAGTGACGAGGAGATCTCCAGCGACCTGTTCGCGCCGCGCCGCAACGCCGCCACCCTCGCCGCCCTGGGGTCCGCGGACCGCGTCGTGGCCTGCGGGCTGGCCGACCCCGTCGGCATGGCCAGATTTCTGCGAGCCTGGGCAGATCTCACCGAGGTGATCACCACCAACCGGGTGCACGTCGTGATGAACCGGGTGCGCGCCAGCGCCGTGGGTCTCGGGGCGGCCGGCCAGGTGACGGGCGCGCTGCGCCGGTTCGGCGGCATCGACGCGGCAGCCCTGGTGCCGCACGACCAGGCCGGCCTGGACGCCGCGGTACTAACGGGGCGGACGCTGCGGGATGCCGCGCCGCGGTCACCCGCCCGGCTCGGCATCCTGACTCTGGTGCGGGGCGAGCTCCTGCCGAGCCCGGACGAGGTGCCGGTGGCGCGCTGGCGGCAGTGGGGCCGGGCGACGCGCTGGCGCGGGGCGGCGTCGGCGACCTAGCCGGGCAGGACGGGCATCACGGTGACGGTTCCGTCGGTGCCGACGAGGAGGACCACCCGTTCCCCGGCGACCCCGGCCAGGGCGTCAACGACCCGCTCAGGGGCCGGTGGCGCGGTGGTCGGTCCGGTGCGCTGCCAGTACTCGACCCGTGCACCGGTGTGCGTCCGCAGGTGTGCTGCGAGGGGATTCCCGCCCGGACCCATGATGAGGATCAGCTCGGTGATGGCCGGCGTGATGGCCGGCGTGCTGGCCGGCGGGGACGCCGGTTCGGCGGCGACCAGCGCCCGGTCGCCCCGCCAGACGTTGAAGTGATACCCCGCTACCAGTCCCGTCGCCACCAGCAGGCCGAGCGGCGCGCGGATGCTCTCGAGCAGCCCGGCGTCACCGCCGAGCACGCTGTCGAAGAGACGGTAGCCGATCACGAGCAGGGTGATCAGGGCGACGACGGCGCTGATGCCGAACACCACGACCAGGTACACGCTGCGGCCGGTGCTGCGCCGCCGCTCCGGCTCCAGCGCGGTGAGCGGCCGCCAGGTCACCCACCACAACGGCCCGCCCACCAGTACCGAGCTGATGCCGCCGAGCAGCAGGGTGCGGGGATCCGCTCCGGCGAGGGGCGAGGTCAGTGCGGCCAGGAGGGCGTTGACGATGACGCCGATGCCGGTCGCCGCCGCGATCAGGGCGATGCCGGCGGTGGCGAGGCTGCTCGCGTCACGAACGGCAGTGCCGCCCTCGCGCACGACCCCGCGGTGATACACCCAGACCAGGCCGCCGACGAGCGCGGCCGCCAGCGCCAGGCCGAGCGGGTCGACGACGTCGCCAATCGGGTCGCTCCGGTCGACACCGAGTCGAAGCAGCACGAACAGCACCGTGCCCGTGCCGGCCAGGGCCAGCAGGCAGCCGCCCAGAATGCCGACGCCGACCACGGCCACCCCGGCCAGGGGTGTGGTCGTGCTCCGGCCGCCGTCGCGCTGCCAATGCCACCACCACACCAGGGCCCCGCCCACGGCCCAGATCAGGGCCTGCGCGGCGCCGACCCACCAGGGGTCGCCGGCGACGGCATCGGAGGCGCCGGCGAGGGCGTTGTCGAAGAGGATCGCGAGCGCCCGGATGGCGCCTCCAGCACCGAGCACCAGCCCGAACGTGCCGCCGAGCACCGCGGCGCTGCCGCGCAACCGGGTGGGGCGCCTGCCGCTGCGCCGGAGCACAAACCGGTGCGCCGCCCACACCGCGGCCCACACGAGCCCGGTCGCGGCCGCTCCGACGAACTCGTCGCCGGCCACGGCATCGGCGGCGGCCGCGAGAAGAGCCGTGCTGAAGGCGATGAGGGACACGGTGACCACTGCCACCAGATACAACGCCCACGCCACCGACGCGCGTTCGGGCGGGTCGGCCAGCCGGCGCCAGGCGAACCAGCCCAGCAGGCCGGCCAGCGGGCCGCCGATCAGGGTGAAGGTCAACGAGACGGCGAGGGCGCCGGTGCCGGAGGAGACGATCGTCGACCCGGTCGCCAGGGTGAACAACCGCGTCAGCAGGTCACTGAGGCCGTTGGCGACCAGCACGACCAGCACGAAGAGGATCGTATAAACGACGACCCTGCGCACGATGGGCGCGGCGGATGCGCGGGCCGGGGCCGCGCTCGAGCTCACGGGGTGTCCTTCTGGCCGGCCGGGCAGACCATGAGCTGCCACGGCGCCTGGTCGATCCTCCAGTCACCGTCGACCGTCACCAGGTCGAAGGTGTCATCCGCGGTGTACTCGTTCGGCCCGAACAGGCCGTCGTCGTAGGACGTCACGATGGACACCCGGACGTCGGCGCTGGAGGCGCGTTCCTCGGTGCCGAGCAGAGTGACCCGGATGTCTTCGGTGATTGCCGGTGAGCTCCCGTCGCAGTCGGCCAGGGCGTCCTCGGTGAGATACTCGGCCGCGAGCTCCTCGTCACCGTCCAGCACCGCGGCGGAATACCGCTGCACCACCCCGCCGGGAGTGCCGGCGTCCAGCTGGGCGGGCTGGCCGCGGGTGAAGACCACGATCAGCGCCACCAGGACCAGCACCCCGATCACACCGAGCACCACCAGAAGTGCGGGATCACGCCGGGCTGCGGGAACTGGATCGGTGGAGCTCATACGGTGAGCTTGCCGTATCCGCTGCCGCGGCACCAGCGCGGCGGCGGCCGGCTGGTGGTCCACCCACGAAATGGACGCGACGGCCAGGCGGCGGCCGTAGGCTATTCACGTGTCGACGCTCAGTGATCTCGTACGTGCCCAGGGCCGCAACAATGCGGAGGACGTGGACTGGCTGCATATGCTCGTCGCCGACGGCCAGCTGCTGGCCGACCTCGCCTTCGCCGATATCGTCGTGTGGGTGCCCACCGTCGGCGGCAGCTTTGTCGCCGTCGCGCACGCCCGGCCGTCCAGCGCCGCGACCCTGTTCTACCGGGACTTCGTGGGGCAGGACATCAAGGCGGAGTGGCGCAAGCAGGTCACCGAGGCGTTCGACACCGCGAAGATCATCGACACCACGGCACCGGACTGGTACGAGGAGACGCCCACCCGGGTGCGCGCGATCCCGGTGCGCCGGCGGATCAGCGCGAGCGGCGCGGAGATCACCCCCAAGCCGATCGCCGTGCTGACCCGGCACACCAATCTCAGCGAGACCCGCACGCCGGGCCGCCAGGAACTGACCTTCAACGACTGCGCGAACGACCTGTTCGCGATGATCGCCTCCGGAGACTTCCCCGACCTCGGCGCCCCGACCGGGCCGCGCCGTGGCGCACCCCGCGCATCCGACGGCCTGATCCGGCTCGACCTGGACGGCGTCACCACCTTCGCCAGCCCCAACGCCCTCTCGGCGTTCAACCGGATGGGCTTCGCCGACGAGCTCGAGGGCGAATCACTCGCCGAGGTCACCACCAGCCTGCTCACCGGCAAGGCCGTCGTCGACGAGTCCCTGCCCCTCGTCGTCACCGGCCGGGCCCCCTGGCGTACCGACATCGAGGCCCGCGGGGTGACGGTGTCGCTGCGCGCGATCCCCATCCGCAACCGCGGCGAACGCATCGGCGCCATTGTGCTCTCCCGGGATGTCACCGAGCTGCGCCACCAGGAACGTGAACTGATCACCAAGGATGCCACCATCCGCGAGATCCACCACCGGGTGAAGAACAACCTGCAGACGGTGGCCTCACTGCTGCGGATCCAGGCTCGGCGCACCCACTCCGACACCGCCCGCGAGGCACTCAACCAGGCGATGCGCCGGGTTGCGGCGATCGCCGTCGTGCACGACACTCTGTCCTCCGGGCTCAGCCAGAACGTGGACTTCGACGCCGTCTTCGACCGGGTACTGCTGCTCATCGCCGAGGTGGCATCCGCGCACAACACCACGGCGCACCCGACGTCGTCCGGCAGCTTCGGCATCCTGCCCAGCGCCTACGCGACACCGCTGGCCCTTGCGCTCACCGAGCTCGTCACGAACGCCGTCGAGCATGGTCTCGCCGGCCGGGAGGGTGAGGTGGCCATCGAGGCCGAGCGCAACGAGGAGACCCTCACCGTGCGGGTACGGGACAACGGCTCCGGTATGCCGGAGGGCAAGGTCGGCTCGGGACTCGGCACCCAGATCGTGCGCACGCTCATCCAGGGCGAACTCAGCGGCAGCATCGACTGGCACACCATGATGGACAGCGGCACCGAGGTCACCATCGAGATCCCGCTGCGATTCATGGAATTCGACTGAGCCGAGCGGTCCGCCGGATGGACAGCAAAACGGGCGAGCAGCGAAGGCTGCTCGCCCGTTTCGGGCTGACTCCGGAGGGAGTCTAGGAGGCGCGGCGGGCGCGGGCGGCGCGGCGCTTGAGGGCGCGGCGCTCGTCTTCGCTGAGGCCACCCCAGACGCCGGAGTCCTGACCGGTTTCGAGGGCGTACTGGAGGCAGACCTCGGTCACGTTGCAGCGGGCGCAGACGGACTTGGCCTTCTCGATCTGGTCGACTGCCGGACCGGTGTTACCAACCGGGAAGAAGAGTTCCGGGTCTGCGGTGAGGCAGGCAGCTTTATCGCGCCAGTCCATAGGGGTGCTCCTTTATTGCGGGGGGGATGCCTGGCCGATCGGCCGAAGATGCGGGAAGCCTCGGTTTCAGGAAGGTCGGATCTGCACAAGGAGATCCACTCACCACCCTGTGAGCGTGAACCGGGCTTCAAATATCGTTGCATAATAGGGGTGTCAAATCAATAGTTTTGTATGGGATATCGCTGTGAGCCAACCGTTCGACCCCGGCCAGGACGGCCCGAGCGGGCCCCGGCGCGGGCGTCGTTCCCGGGCTCACCTGCTCCTGGTGCTGCTCCTCGGCGCCGAGGCGGCGTTGCTCTGGGCCGCCGTGATCTGGCTGATCCTCGAGCTGCTCACCGACCAGCCCACGTCGTTCGCGAGTGCCCTGGCGATCCTGGGGATCGCCGGTATCGCGGCCGCGTGGGTGACGACCATCACGGTGGCCACCCTCCGCGGTCGGTCGTGGATCCGGGCCGCCGCGGTGACCTGGCAGCTGGTGCAGGTATTCGTCGCCATCGGCTGTTTCCAGGGCTTCTACGCCAGGCCCGACGTCGGCTGGGCGCTGCTGGTGCCGTCGGTCCTCGTCATCGTGCTGCTTTTCACCCGCAGCGTGGTCGAGGCCACGAGCACCCGCGAACCCTAGGTCAGAGGCCGAGCTTCTTGCGCAGGCTGGCAACGTGGCCGGTGGCCTTGACGTTGTAGAGCGCCAGGGTCACGATGCCGGCCTCGTCGAGCACGAACGTGGAACGCAGCACCCCGGTGACGATCTTGCCGTAGAGGTTCTTCTCGCCCCAGGTGCCGTAGGCGCGGTGCACGGTGAGGTCCTCGTCGCTGAGCAGTGGGAAGGTGAGGTGGTCGTTGGCGGCGAACTGTGCCAGTTTCTCCTGGTTGTCCTTCGACAGCCCCAGGACCTGGTAACCGGCCGCGGCGAGCGAGCCGAGGTTGTCGCGGAAGTCGCAGGCCTGCGTGGTGCAGCCCGGGGTCATGGCGGCCGGGTAGAAGTACACCACGACCTTCTGGCCGAGGTAGTCGGCCAGGCTGACGCTGGCGCCGTCCTGGTCGGTGAGGGTGAAGTTCGGGGCTGTATCGCCGGCTGCAAGCCGCGTGGAATCCGTCATGGAATCTACGCTACCGGTCAGTTCTCGCCCGCACGATGGGTCGGCGCGGCCGCAAACGTCTCCAGGAGGCGCTGGAGCGAGTCCAGGCGGGCTTTGCCGGTCTCACCCAGGGTTCCGGCCGCAACGGCCTCGTTGATGGCGCAGTCCGGCGAGGAGGGCAGGTGGGTGCAGCCGCGCGGGCATTTCTCGGCGATGGCGGCCAGGTCGGTGAAGGCGCGCAGGATGTTGTCGGTGTTGATGTGACCCAGACCGAAGGAACGCACCCCGGGGGTGTCGATCACCCAGCCGCGGCCGGCATCCGTTTCGAGCCGCAGGGAGATCGTGGACGACGACGTGTGCCGGCCGCGACCGGTGACGGTGTTCACCACGCCGACGGCGCGGTGGGCGGCGGGCACGAGCGCGTTCACCAGGGTGGACTTGCCCACGCCCGAGTGACCGACGAAGACGGTGTCGTGGCCGACCAACGCCGCGGAGATCTCCTCGAGCGGCATGGCGTCATCCCGGCTCTGGAAGACGGGCAGGTCGAGGCCGGCGAAGTTGTTGAGGAATTCGGCGGGGTCGGCCAGGTCGGTCTTGGTGATGCAGAGAATGGGGGACACCCCGGCGTCGTACGCGGCGACGAGGTACCGGTCGACGAGGCGGATGCGCGGCTCCGGGTTGGCGGCCGCGACCACGATCAGCATCTGGTCGGCGTTGGCGACGATCACGCGTTCGACGGCGTCGGTGTCGTCGGCGCTGCGGCGCAGCAGGGTCTGGCGGGGCACAATGCGCACGATGCGCGACAGGCTGCCCTCGGCCCCGGTGGTGTCGCCGACGATATCGACCCGGTCGCCGGTCACGACGGCGTGCTTGCGCAGCTCGCTGGCCCGCGCGGCGGTGACCCGGCGTTCGGTGGGCTCGTTCTCGTCGAGCATCACCGTGTACCGGCCGCGGTCCACCGAGAGGATCCGCCCGGTCAGAGCGTCGCCGTGCTCCGGCCGGGTCTTGGTGCGGGGCTTGGTGCCCTTGCGCCCAGGCCGGATGCGCACACTGGACTCGTCGTACTCGTCCGGCTCATCGTCCTCGGGCGTGGACCACCAGGTCACTCTGTGCCCAGTCCGGCGCCGGAACCGGCGACCAGGCCGTGCCACAGGTCGGCGAACTGGGGGAGGGTCTTCGCCGTCGTGCCGATGTTCTCCACCTCGACGCCGGGTACGACCAGTCCGAGCAGCGCGCCGGTGGTCGCCATCCGGTGGTCGTCGTAGCTGTGCCACGTGCCGCCGTGCAGCGGACGCGGCTCGATGGCCAGACCGTCCGGCAGCTCGGTGACGTGGCCGCCGAGGTTGTTGATCTCGGTGGCGAGGGCCGCAAGCCGGTCGGTCTCGTGGTGGCGGATGTGGCCGATGCCGGTGATGGTGCTGGGCGTGTCGGCCAGCGCCGCGAGCCCCACAAGGGTGGGGGCCAGTTCGCCGCCGGTGGACAGGTCGAGGTCGACGCCATCGATGCGGCCGGTGCCGGTGACGGTGAGCCGGTCGCCGTCGACCGTGACGGTGGCGCCGAACAGCGGCAGCAGCTCGGCCAGGTGCGCGCCGACCTGCGTGGTCGTGGCGGGCCAGCCGGTGATGGTCACGGTGCCGCCGGCGACCAGCGCCGCGGCGAGGAAAGGGGCGGCGTTGGAGAGGTCGGGTTCGATGTCGACCTCCGCACCCCGGATGCTGCCGGGCGTGACGTTCCAGACGCCGACCTCCGGGCTGGTCACGGTGACGCCGCGCTGGGCGAGCGTGTGGATGGTCATCTCGATGTGCGGCAGGCTCGGCAGGCGTTCGCCGCTGTGGCGGAGCGCCAAGCCGTTGTCGAACCGGGCGCCGGCGAGCAGCAGGCCGGAGACGAACTGGCTCGACGTGGACGCGTCGATGGTGACCTCGCCGCCGTCCAGGTTCCCGGTTCCGTGCACGGTGAACGGCAGGGCGCCGCGGCCGTCGTCGTTGATGTCGGCGCCGAGGGCGCGCAGTGAACTGATGGTGGTGCCCATCGGGCGGCGCTTGGCGCCGGCGTCACCGTCGAAGGTGGTGGGGCCCAGCGCGAGCGCGGCGACGGGCGGCAGGAACCGCATCACGGTGCCGGCCAGGCCGCAGTCGACGGTGGTCGAGCCGAACAGCTCTCCCGGCGTGATGCGCAGGTCGGTGCCGTACTCTCCGGCGCCGGCGACGGCCTCGATGGTGGTGCCCAGCTGGCGCAGCGCCTCCACCATGAGGTCGCTGTCGCGGGAGTGCAGCGGCGCGCGCAGCAGCGACGGCGAGTCGGCCAGGGCCGACAGCACCAGTTCGCGGTTGGTCAGCGACTTCGACCCGGGCAGGGACAGGGTCGCGGCGATCGGCGCCGCCGCGACGGGCGCCGCCCACAGCGCATCCGTCTCCTCCGGTGCACTGTCACCGTAGGGATCGAACTCCGGCTTGGAATATCTCGAGATCAACATCGGTTATCAGAATAGTCGGGATCACTACAGGTGAGGCCGACTTCGAGGACAGTTATAGGGAGGTCACGGGTGGCAGCAGCCATGCTCATGGAGCGCACGCTTGCGGGACCAGTCGGTCTCGACGGCTTAGAATTGCCCGTGATGACAACAGACACGACTGACATGCGGGACCTGTTCGAAGCACAGGCCATGCCGTTCATCGACCAGCTGTACGCAGCGGCGATGCGGATGACGCGCAACCCCTCCGACGCACAGGACCTGGTTCAGGAGACCTTCGTCAAGGCGTTCGCGTCGTTCAAGCAGTTCGAGCAGGGCACCAACCTGAAGGCGTGGCTCTACCGGATCCTCACGAACACCTTCATCAACACCTATCGCAAGAAGCAGCGCGAGCCCTATCAGGGCACCATCGACGACCTCGAGGACTGGCAGCTGGGCGGGGCGGAATCCACGACGGCGACGTCGAGCCGTTCAGCGGAAGCCGAAGCCATCGACCATCTGCCGGACAGCGCCGTCAAGGATGCCCTGCAGTCGATCCCGGAGGACTTCCGCCTGGCGGTGTACTTCGCGGACGTCGAGGGTTTCTCCTACCAGGAGATCGCCGAAATCATGAAGACGCCCATCGGCACGGTGATGAGCCGGTTGCACCGCGGCCGCCGACTGCTGCGCGACCTGCTGGCCGGTTACGCGTTGGAGCGCGGACTCGGCACCGGCCAGGCCGCTACGAGCAAAAAGACATCCAGGAGTACAGGAAAATGACCGATTGCGGTTGCGAGAAGGCCAAGGCCGAACTCGAAGAGTATTTGCACAACGAACTCCGCAAGGAGGACGCCATCGACATCCGTGAGCACCTCGAACACTGCAACGACTGCAGCACCGAGCACATGGTCGGGCGTACCCTCACCGAGGTCGTACAGCGTGCCTGCAAGGAAACCGCCCCGGAGGACCTGCGCGATCAGGTGCTGCTGCGGCTGCGCGCCATCCAGGCGCACTAGCTCAACCGGTTCGCCCGCGCGCGCGTCAGCCGATGCGCGCGACCGTGACCTCGATCGACGTCACGGCCGGCTCGCCTGACACCACGAAGTACTCCTCGATGGTGTCGTAGACCCGCCGGCACACCTCCGTCGCCGCTTCGGCATCCGAGATCCCGATCGAGACGGACGCCGTGAGCCCGTCGTCGGATTCGGTGAACGTCACCAGCTCCGGCCGGGCCGGCGTCTGAGTGAGCGCGCCGACGAGCTGCTTCACGACCGTGGTGAGCACGGGTGCCGGCGGGTACAGCTCGTCGACGCCGGGTACCTGGCCGACAGCGGTGGCCAATTCCTCGGTACGGTGCGTGGTGCTGCTCAAGGTCGCCTCCAGAATGCGCGATAGGTCGGGGACCAGATCAGTGTAGATCCGATCCGCGGAAAAAACTTTGCTTCGAATCTGTGACGAATGTGCACATGGGTGCGTCATAACAATGACGATGCCAATCCTGCCCGCTCTCGTGGGCTGGGAAACGGCCCTGAGAAATCGTCCCTTTCCTCCCCACCTCCGTCAGACACCAGCCCCGATCCAGGCGCTGAGGAAACAGACCGAACCAAGGAGAACCCAATGGCCGAAATCGTGCCCGACCTGCCCAAATCCGAAACCGCCCTGCCCGCCAACGCCGGCGACGTGACCGACTCCGCCGTGCTGCGGGCCGGTGAGGGTGTGACGACCATCAAAGACAGCGTCATCGGCAAGGTGGCCGGACTGGCCGTTCAGGAGATACCGGGCGTGTACGCCCTGGGCAGCACGCCGGTGCGCGCCATCGGCGCCATCGTGGGGAGCATCAGCCGCTCTGAGCTGAACCCCGGTGTCACGATCGAGCTCGGTGACGACGGGGTCACCGTGCACATCGTGCTCGTCGCCGCCTATCCGGTCGCCCTCACCGCGCTGGCCGATCAGGTGCGAGCATCCGTCACCCAGGCCATCGAAGGCCTGGTCGGAATGACCGTGACCGCCGTAAACGTGACCATCACAGATATTTACGTGGCCGAGGAACCTGACGACAATGACGTCGACTGAGTTCCCGGCCGCGTAATCAAGCCTGGCTCGTTCGAGCCCGGTCGGACTGCACAGCATGTCCGAACCACAGCACCACCAGCACCACCCACCACCAATAGAAAAGAGACACTCCATGGGCTTCTTCGGATTCCTTCTCCTCGGCCTCCTCGCCGGCGCCATCGCCAAGCTGATCCTCCCGGGCAACCAGGGTGGCGGATGGCTCATCACCCTTCTGCTCGGCGTCGTCGGCGCACTGCTCGGCGGTTTCCTGGGCAGCGTTCTGTTCAATGCACCGCTTGAAGACTTCTTCTCCATCCAGACCTGGCTCCTGGCCATCGGTGGATCCATCATCGTTCTCCTCGTTTACGGTCTCCTCGTAGGCCGTCGCAAGGCGTAATTCCGTACGGGGTTCTCCCCGGGAATGCAGGCGGCACCACGGACCCTTCGGTCCGGGTGCCGCCTTTCTTGTTCCCCGCGGGATTTTCCAACTTTCGTTCGACGCGTCCGGTTGTCTCGCTGACCTACTCTCGACAGTGTGAAGAAGACAACTGCCTCCCGTTCAACCTCCGATGGGAAGCGACGGGTGCACACGCCCGGCACGACCAGCCGGGTTCCGCTCTGGCTGCGGATCCTGATCCCGACCATGCTGATCCTGGTCTGGTTCGCCATGTCCGGTGCCGGCGGCGCCTCCTTCGGCCGGATCAGCGATGTGTCCACCAACGACCAGGTGCAGCAGCTGCCGGCCAGTGCGGACGCGACGAAGGTGCAGGCGCTGCAGGCCGAGTTCCGCGGCGACGACGTACTGCCCGGCGTGCTGATCTATGAGCGCGCCGGCGGGCTCACCGCCGCCGATGAGACCGCGATCGCCGCCCAGATCGGTGACCTCGCCGAACTGGACGGCATCGTCACCGAGAGCGTGTCGCCGGCCATTTTCTCCGAGGACGGCGAAGCCGCCGAGGCCATCCTCACCCTCGACACCAACGTGAAACCGGCCGACACCGTCGAGCTGATCCGCGCCTACCTCGCCGACAACCCGATAGCCGGGGTCGACACCTACGTCACCGGTCCGGCCGGGCTGCTGGCCGATCTCACGGGCGCGTTCGCCGGCATCGACGGCATCCTGTTGCTCACGGCGCTCGCCGCGGTGCTGGTGATCTTGGTGATCGTCTACCGGTCGCCGTTGCTGCCGCTGATCGTGCTGTTCACCAGCCTCGCGGCGCTCTGCGCCTCGGTGCTCGTCGTGGTGGCTCTCGCCAGCGCCGACGTGCTGATCCTGACCGGGCAGACCCAGGGCATCCTCTTCATCCTCGTGATCGGCGCGGCCACCGACTACTCGCTGCTGTACGTGTCCAGGTTCCGGGAGGCGCTGCGTGACAACGAGAAGAAGTGGGACGCGACCCTGGTGGCGTTGCGCGGCTCGTTCGAGCCCATCCTCGCCGCCGGCGGCACGGTGATCGTGGGTCTCTTGTGCCTGCTGTTCAGCGACCTCAACTCCAACAAGGCCCTCGGGCCGGTCGCCGCGATCGGCATCGGCTTCGCCCTGGTGGCGGCGCTGACCCTGCTGCCGGCGCTGATGCTGTGGGCCGGCCGGGCCGCGTTCTGGCCGGTGCGCCCCAAGCTCGGTTCCGCCCACCCAGGGCTGGACGGCGCACACGCGAAGGGTGTCTGGCCGTGGCTGGCCCGGCTCATCAGCCGCCGGGCCCGGCTCATCTGGATCGCCAGCACGCTGCTGCTGGCCGTCGCCGCCATCGGGGCGTTCCAGTTCAAGGCCGATGGCGTCTCGCAGAGCGAATTCGTGCTCGGCCAGTCGGAAGCCAGGGACGGCCAGGCCGTGGTCGGGGAGCACTTCCCCGGCGGCTCCGGCACTCCCGCTGTCATCATCGGGCCGGAGAGCCAGCTGCAGCAGATGACCGACGTCCTGCTGGGCAACGACGGGGTGGACTCCGTCACCGTCCTGTCCGAGGAGTCCGTCAGCGGGTCGCTGCCGGTGACCGGCGACGGTGTGCAGGCGTTCGGCCCTCCCGGAACTCCGGCCGGCGAGCCGACGGTCGTCGACGGCGACGTGATGCTGCAGGCCACCCTGAACGACGCGGGTGATTCCGCTCCGGCCGAGGCGACCGTGCGTGAACTCCGGGTGGCGCTGGACGACGTCACGGGCACCGTGCTCGTCGGTGGCACCACGGCCATCGCCGTGGACACCACCGACACCGCCATCCACGACCGCAACCTGATCATCCCGATCATCCTCGGTGTGATCCTGGTCATCCTGATGCTGCTGTTGCGCTCGGTCCTCGCCCCGGTGCTCCTGATCATCACCGTGGTGCTGTCCTTCGCAGCCGCCCTGGGCGTGTCGGCCTGGGTGTTCGACGGGATCCTGGGGTTCCCTGGCGCCGACCCGGTGGTGCCGCTGTACGGCTTCGTGTTCCTGGTGGCCCTCGGCATCGACTACAACATCTTCCTGATGACCCGGGTGCGGGAGGAATCGATCCGGTTCGGCACCCGCACGGGCATCCTGCGCGGGCTGGTGGCCACCGGCGGGGTCATCACCTCCGCCGGCCTGGTGCTCGCGGCTACCTTCGCCGCTCTCGGGGTGCTGCCGATCCTGTTCCTGGCCCAGCTGGCGTTCATCGTGGCGTTCGGGGTGCTGCTGGACACCTTCATCGTGCGGTCCCTGCTGGTCCCCGCCCTTGCGCACGACATCGGCCCCAAAATCTGGTGGCCAAGCAAACTAGCCCGCCACCCCTGAGTCCCTCGAGGCGTGAGAAGAGCCCCAAAAAGTGCAACTTTTTGGGGCTCAACTCACGGCTCGCGAGGTTAGAGGGTGAGCGCGTTGCTGATCAGGGTGGCCTGCTCGGCGGCGTGCCGCTTCGCGGAGCCGGCGGCGGGCGACGCGGATGCGGCGCGCGAGAACAGGCGGATCGGCCGGGTGCCGAGCTTGTTCGTCTGCAGGTAGAAGAAAGGCCAGGCGCCCTGGTTCTCCGGCTCGTCCTGCACCCAGGCCAGTTCGGCGTTCGGGTACTGCTCGGCGACCTGCTTGAGTTCGGCACCCGGCAGGGGGTAGAACTGCTCCAAACGCACAAGAGCGATCTCCGGGTTGGGGTTCTTCTCCAGGTCGGCCAGCAGGTCGTAGTACAGCTTGCCGGCCATGAACAGCACCCGCTTCACGGCGGTCTTGTCCTGGATGCGCGTGTCATCGATCACCGGTTCGAACTTGCCGGTGGTGAAGTCGGCGACCGGGCTCGTGGCCCCGCGCAGGCGCAGCATCGACTTCGGGGTGAAGACGATCAGCGGGCGCCGCGGGCGCATGTACGCCTGGCGGCGCAGCAGGTGGAAGTACGACGCGGGGGTCGACGGACGGGCGACGGTCATGTTGTTCTCGGCGCACATCTGCAGGTACCGCTCGATCCGGGCCGACGAGTGGTCGGGGCCCTGACCCTCGTACCCGTGCGGCAGCAGCAGCACCACGGATGACCGCTGGCCCCACTTCTGCTCGGCGGAGGAGATGAACTCGTCGATGATGGTCTGCGCGCCGTTGGCGAAGTCACCGAACTGGGCTTCCCAGAGCACGAGCGCGTCGGCCCGCTCCACGGAGTAGCCGTATTCGAAGCCCATCGCCGCGTACTCGCTGAGCAGGGTGTCGTAGATCCAGAACCGGGCCTGGTTCTCGCTCAGGTTCGCCAGCGGCAACCATTCCTGACCGTTCACCCGGTCGTGCAGCACCGCGTGGCGCTGAACGAAGGTGCCACGGCGGGCATCCTGACCGGCGAAACGCACCGGGGTGCCCTCCAGCAGCACCGAACCGAGCGCCAGCAACTCGCCGAAGCTCCAGTCGATGTTGCCGTTGCGGCTCATGTCCAGGCGCTTCTGCAGCAGCTGCTGCAGCTTGTTGTGCACGGTGAAACCCGCCGGCTTGTTGTTGAACGTGTCACCGATGAGGTGCACAACGCTCTCCGGAACTCCCGTGGTGACGGGTTCGCCGACGGCGTCGTCCTGCGCGCCGGCTCCGGCCAGGCCGCGGTGCGCGGCCGCCACCTCGTCGGTGATGATCGGGATCGACGAGGTCTGCGCCGCGTGGGTCTCCAGGAAGGCCCGCTCGAGGCGGTCCTGGAAGTCGCCGTGGGCGGCTTCGAACTCGGCCTGGGTGATGTCACCACGACCGACCAGAGCCTCGGTGTAGAGCTTCCGGACGCTGCGCTTGGCCTCGATCAGGTTGTACATCAGCGGCTGGGTCATCGAGGGGTCGTCGCCCTCGTTGTGCCCGCGGCGGCGGTAGCAGACCAGGTCGATGACCACGTCGCGCTTGAATTCCTGCCGGTAGGCGAACGCCAACTCGGCGACCCGCACCACGGCCTCCGGGTCGTCACCGTTCACGTGGAAGATCGGCGCCTGGATGGTCTTGGCGACGTCGGTGGAGTACACCGAGGTGCGACCCTCGCCGGGAGGCGTGGTGAAGCCGACCTGGTTGTTCACGACGATGTGGATGGTGCCGCCGGTGCGGTAACCGCGCAGCTGCGACATCTGCAGCGTCTCGAGCACCACACCCTGGCCGGCCATGGCCGCGTCGCCGTGCACGAGCACCGGGAGGGTGGAGAAGGTGCCGATGGGTTTGCGGTCCTGCTTGGCGCGCACGATGCCCTCGAGCACACCGTCGACGGCTTCGAGGTGCGACGGGTTGGCGGCCAGGTACACGGCCACCTCTTCGCCGTTCTCGCCGCGGAAGGTGCCCTCGGTGCCGAGGTGGTACTTCACGTCACCGGAGCCCTGCACGCTGCGCGGGTCCTGGGTGCCCTCGAACTCGCGGAAGATCTGACCGTAGGTCTTGCCGGCGATGTTGGTGAGCACGTTCAGGCGGCCACGGTGCGCCATCCCGATCGCGACCTCGTCGAGGCCGGCATCCGCCGACCCCTGCAGGATCGCATCGAGCAGGGCGATGGTGGACTCGCCGCCCTCGAGGCTGAAGCGCTTCTGGCCGACGTACTTGGTCTGCAGGAAGGTCTCGAACGCCTCGGCCTCGTTGAGCTTGCCGAGGATGCGCATCTGCTCGTCGTGGGTGGGCTTGACGTACGTCTTCTCCATCTTTTCCTGCACCCACTTGCGCTGGGCGGGGTCCTGGATGTGCATGTACTCGATGCCCGTGGTGCGGCAGTAGGAGTCACGCAGCACACCGAGGATGTCGCGCAGCAGCATCGTGCGCCGGGTGCCGAAGCCGCCGGTGATGAACTCGCGGTCCAGGTCCCAGAAGGTCAGCCCGTGGCTGGCGATGTCGAGATCCGGGTGGGTGCGCTGCTTGTATTCCAGCGGGTCGATGTCGGCCATCAGGTGGCCGCGCACCCGGTACGCGTTGATCAGTTCCTGCACCCGTGCGGTCTTGTCGACGGCGCTGGCCAGGTCGACGCTGATGTCCGGGGCCCAGTGGATCGGGTCGTACGGGATGCGCATCGCCGAGAAGATGTCCTCGTAGAAGTTGTGCTGGCCGATGAGCAGCTCGTGCACGATCTTGAGGAACTCGCCCGAGCCGGCACCCTGGATGACCCGGTGGTCGTAGGTGCTGGTGAGGGTGATGGTCTTGGAGATCGCGAGGCTGGTGAGCGTCTTGACGCTCGCGCCCATGAACTCCGCCGGGTAGTCGAGCGCGCCGGCGCCGATGATGCAGCCCTGGCCCTTCATCAGCCGCGGCACCGAGTGCACGGTGCCGATGCCGCCGGGGTTGGTGAGCGACACCGTCGCACCGGAGAAGTCATCGGCGGTGAGCTTGCCCTTGCGGGCACGGCCGACGAGGTCCTCGTACGAGGAGAGGTATTCACCGAAGGTCATCGTGTCGGCGCGCTTGATGGCCGGGACCATCAGCGACCGGGTGCCGTCGGGCTTGGGCAGGTCGATCGCGATACCCAGACCCACGTGGGCCGGTGCGACGACGGACGGCTTGCCGTCCTTGTCGTCGTAGAAGACGTTCTGGCTGGGGAACATCTTGAGCGCCCGGATCAGCGCCCAGCCGATCAGGTGGGTGAAGGACACCTTGCCGCCGCGGGCGCGCTTCATGTGGTTGTTGATCACGATGCGGTTGTCGATGAGCAGCTTCGCGGGGATGGTGCGCACGCTTGTGGCGGTGGGCACGGTGAGGCTGGTGGCCATGTTGGCCGCGAGGCTCTTCGCCATCCCGCGCAGTGGCGTGGCGACGTCCTGCGGGGGAGTGGGAGCCGCATCGGAGACCACCGGCTGCGGGCTGGTGATCGGCGCATCGGCCGGAACCGGCTCAGGCTTGGGGGCGATGGAGGTGGTGCGCGCGGTGCGCGGGCCGCCGACCACGGCAATCGGTGCGGTGATCGGGTGCGTTTCCGCGGTGGGAGTCGCGGGGGTTTCGGCCAGCGGCGGCACCTCGGCCGCGGCGGGAGCGGCGGCCGACGCGGCGCCGGTCGCGGCCGGCTCGGCGGCCGGCTCGGCACTGGCCGCGGGAGTGTCAGCCGCAGGGGGAGCGTCGCCGTCCGCGGGCTTCACGCCGGTCGCGGTCTGGTGGTAGCTGTCCAGAATCGGCCACCAGGACTGATCCACCGAGTTCTTGTCGATGAGGTAACGTTCGTAAAATTCGTCTACGAGCCATTCGTTGGCTCCGAATTCAGCAGCGGCCGTCTCTTCAGACCCACCGCCGGTCAACTGGTTCGACACAGCTGATCGCCCACTCTCTTCGTTGATTCTGATTGTCCATGGCGATCACAACCGCCGGGTCAGTGTGTTGATATCAAGACTAATCCCATCGAGGTGCTGCACCGGTACGGCTTGTGGGGACTAGCGTTAAAACATGCAGTTCTATGGAGCGGTACCTCCCCACGATTTGACCTACTCTGACGTCTTCCTGGTTCCCAGCCAATCGGCGGTCAACAGCCGCCTGGACGTCTCCCTCGCCCCCGGCGACGGCACTGCCGCCACGATCCCCATCGTGTCCGCGAACATGAATTCGGTGACCGGCCCCCGGCTCGCCGCATCCCTCGCCCGGCGCGGCGGCCTGGGCGTGTTGCCGCAGGACATGCACCTGCAGGACCTCGACGCCGCCATCCGCTGGGTGAAGGCCCAGCCGGTGCAGTTCGACACCCCGTTCGTGTTCGCCCCCGACGCCACCGTGGCCGACGCCCTGCGCCAGGTGCCGCCGGTCGAGGGCCAGGGCCTGGTCATCCACGACGGTGCCGACACCTACCTGGGCTGCATCGATGCCGCCCGGCTGGCGACCGCACTGCCGGATGCCCGCCTCGGCGATCTGCTGCACGGCCCGCTGGCCTCCCTCGACGCCGAGGACATCGACAGTGCGCGCGGCGCGTTCGATGTGATGACCGCCGCCGACCTCGACTTCGCCCCGGTGCTGCTGCGCGGCACGTTGATCGGCACCCTCAGCCGGAAGAGCGCCCTGCGCTCCACCCTGTACCAGCCGGCAGTGGACAAGTCCGGCCGGCTGCTGGTCGCCGCCGCCGTCGGCATCAACGGTGACGTGGAGGCGAAGGCCCGGGCGCTGGCCGCCGCGGGCGTCGACGTGCTCGTGCTCGACACCGCGCACGGCCACCAGGCCGGCATGATCAAGGCGCTGCGCGCGGTCTCGGCGCTGAAGCTCGGCATCCCCATCGTGGCCGGCAACGTCGTCACCGCTGACGCCGTCGAGCACCTCGTCGGCGCCGGCGCGAACATCATCAAGGTGGGTGTCGGCCCCGGCGCGATGTGCACCACCCGCATGATGACCGCGGTCGGCCGGCCGCAGTTCTCCGCAGTGCTCGAGACGGCCGAGGCCGCCGGCAAGCTCGGCGCGCACGTCTGGGCCGATGGCGGGGTGCGCTACCCGCGCGATGTGGCGCTGGCGCTCGCTGCGGGGGCGGCGTCCGTGATGATCGGCTCCTGGTTCGCCGGCACCATCGAGGCGCCGGGCACCCTGGACACCGACGCCGGCGGCGCCCTCTACAAGGAGAGCTGGGGGATGGCGTCGACGAAGGCCGTGCGGGAACGTTTCGACCGGCTCGACCCCTACGAACTGGCCCGCAAGACCCTCTTCGCCGAGGGTATCTCCAGCTCGAAGATCTACCTGGATCCGCTGCGCCCGTCGCTGGAGGATCTGCTCGACATGATCACCTCGGGGGTGCGCAGCTCGTTCACCTACGCCGGTGCCACCAGCGTGCCCGAATTCCACGACCGGGCGAAGGTCGGAATCCAGTCGGCGGCAGGGTATGAAGAGGGCAAAGCGCTCGTGGTTTCCTGGTAGCAGGGCGCGGATCCACCGCCTCGCTGCCGGTATAGTTGACCCTCTAATGGACGACCCCCCTTCTGCGAATTCGCCCGACCATAAACCCTCGCCCGTGACCTGCGAAGGTGCCGCCCGTGTATGAGTTGATCATGCTCGGGATCGGCCTGATCCTGACCCTCGGCACGGGCTTGTTCGTGGCCAGCGAATTCGCGCTGGTCAACCTCGACCGCTCCGACCTCGAGGCGCGCCAGAGCCGTGGTGAGACCCGGCTGACGATGACGATCGCCGCGCTGAAGATCACGTCGACGCACCTCTCCAGCGCGCAGCTGGGCATCACCCTGACCACCCTGCTCACCGGGTACACCCTCGAGCCGGCCATCAGCACCCTCCTGGCCGGCCCGCTCAGTCTCACCGGGCTGCCCGCCGGCGCTGTTCCCGTGGTGGGGTCCACCGTCGCCATCGTGCTGGCCACCCTGGTGTCGATGATCATCGGCGAACTGGTGCCGAAGAACTTCGCCCTGGCGCTGCCGATCCACACCGCGAAGTTCGTGATCCCGTTCCAGACCGTGTTCACCACGGTGTTCAAACCGGCCGTCACGGTGCTCAACGGCAGCGCCAACGGGCTGCTGCGGATGGTGGGCATCGAGCCCAAGGAAGAGATCTCCGGCGCCCGCACCGCCGAGGAACTCTCCTCGCTCGTGCGTCGGTCCGCCAGCGCGGGCCTGCTCGAGGAGGACACCGCCACCCTGCTCAACCGCACCCTGCTGTTCTCCCGGCACACCGCGTCCGACGTGATGACGCCGCGCCCGCGGCTGGCCAGCATCCAGCGCACCGCGAGCGCGCAGGCCGTCATCGACCTCACCCGGCAGACCGGCTACTCCCGGTTCCCCGTCATCGACGAGAGCGCCGACGACGTCGTGGGCCTCGTGCACGTCAAACAGGCCGTCGCCGTTCCCCGCAAACGCCGGTCGGATGTGCCGGTGTCGGCCCTGCAGTCGGAGGCCCTGCGGGTGCCGGAGACCATGAAACTCGACAGCCTGCTCGGCGAGCTCCGTGGCCGCGGGTTCCAGATGGCCGTGGTTGTCGACGAATACGGCGGCACCGCCGGTGTGGTGACCCTCGAGGACCTGGTGGAGGAACTCGTCGGCGAGGTCGCCGACGAGCACGACCGCACCCGCGCCGGCATCGTGCGATCGATCGGCTCGCTCACCTTCCCCGGCATGCTGCGACCCGACGAGCTGGCCGAACGGGCCGGCCTGAGCGTGCCCGACGACGGCCCGTACGAGACCGTGGCCGGGTACGTGATGAGCGAGCTCGGCCGACTGCCCATCGTGGGCGACATCGTCCGCATCGACACCGGCGAACTGCGGGTGGAACGCCTCGACGGCCGGCGTATCGATCGGCTGCGCTACACCCCCGACCCGCTTCCGCCGGAGCCGCCCACAACGGGCGCCGTGCGCATCATCCAGAAGGCAGCAGTGAATTCTTCAGCCGACACCGTGCGGGAGGGTAAGCGATGAACGACTGGGCCGGAATCGGCTGGCTGTTCGTGCTCCTGCTCGGCAACGCGTTCTTCGTGGCCGCCGAGTTCGCTGTGATCTCGGCGCGCCGGTCGCAGATCGAACCCCTCGCCGAGGCCGGTAAGCGCAGCGCCAAGACCGCGCTCTGGGCGATGGAACACGCCACCCTGATGCTGGCGACGTCGCAGCTGGGCATCACGGTGTGCTCGCTGTTGATCCTGAACGTGTCGGAGCCGGCCATCCACCACCTGCTCGAGATCCCGCTGGCGCTGACCGGCCTGCCGGAGGCGGCCGTCGGCACGATCGGCTTCGTAATCACCCTGTTCATCGTGTCGTACCTGCACGTGGTGTTCGGTGAGATGGTGCCCAAGAACCTGTCGTTCTCAATCCCCGACCAGGCCGTTCTCGTCCTCGCCCCGCCGCTGGTGTTCTTCGGCCGCACGGTGAAGCCGGTGATCGTGGCGCTGAACTCCACCGCGAACGGGGTGCTCCGTCTCTTCGGGGTGCAACCGAAGAACGAAGCCACCAGCACGTACACCCTCGACGAGGTGGCGACCATCGTCAGCCAGTCCACCAGGGAGGGCGTGCTCAGCGACGACTCCGGCGCCCTCACCGCGGCGTTCGAATTCACCGCCAAGAAGGCCAAGGACATCGCGGTGCCGCTCGACCAGCTGGTGAGCCTGCCGGAGTCGGCGACCCCCGCCGACGTGGAGAAGGCCGTCACCCGGCACGGCTTCTCCCGTTTCGTGCTCGACGGCCAGAGCGGCGAACCGGCCGGGTACATCCACCTCAAGGACGTGCTGGGCCTGAACGTCGACCCCGTCGAAACGGGTCGGAACGGCTACACCGACCCGATCCCCGGCAAGCTGATCCGTCAGTTGGTCTCGATCTTCGAAGACACCGACCTCGAGGATGCCCTGGCCACGATGCGGCGCTCCGGCGCACACCTGGCCCGCACCTTCACCGCGACCGGCGACGCGACCGGCGTGTTGTTCCTCGAGGACATCATCGAGGAGCTTGTCGGCGAAGTGCAGGACGCCACCCGCCGGTTGTAACCGACGGCCCGGCATCCGGTCAGGTGTTGGCCGAGGTGAGCGCGGGGAAGGCCTCGAGGATGCTCTCGATCACGCCCTCGTCGGTGTTCGACGCCGCCTGGTGCCGAGCGCGGGCACGGATGCTGGGGTGCGCGTTGGCCATGGCGTACGAGTGCCCGGCGGCGTCGAGCAGCTCGGTGTCGTTGAGGTAGTCGCCGAACGCCATGGTCTGCTCCCGGCTGATGCCGAGGTGCTCCTGCAGGTGGAGAAGGGCCTTGCCCTTGTTCGCGCCAGGCCGCATGATGTCGACCCAGTTCTCACCGGAGATCACGACATCCGCGGCCAGGCCGAGCGCCCGGACGGCGGGACCGGTGCGCGTCTCGGCCTGGCCGAGGTCGAAGATCGCGAGCTTGAGCACGTCGTCGTGAGCCGCGGCCGCCACGACGTCGTCGACGATCTCCAGGGCAGCGTAGTAGGGACGCACCTGCGACACGAAGGACTCGTCGGAGCGTTCGATGTACGCACTCCGGGCGCCGCACACCACGATGCCCAGGTCCGCCCCGGCGGCGGCCGTGGCCCGCACCCAGTCCACAACGGGGGCGATGATCGTCGGCACGACGGTCTCGATGGCGATGCTCACGCCGTCCCGCACGACGTTGGTGCCGTTCTCCGCGATGTAGACCAGGCCGTCCCGGTGACCGAAAACGGCCTCCAGGGTCTGATACTGCCGCCCGCTCGCCGGCACGAACACGATTCCGGCGTCCAACAGGCGCTCCAGCACCGGCCAGAACCGATCGGGAACCCGGCCGTCGGCGTCGAGCAGGGTGCCGTCCATGTCGGAGGCGATCAGGCGGATGTCGGCGGCTTTCGGCGGGTGGATCATCTCCTCAGGGTAACGGCCACCCCTCGCTGACCGATGACCCGCGGCGTACCCTGTTCGGCAGGAAAGGAAACGAGGTGTCTCATGTTGAGCCAATTGGAAGCCGCCGCTGTGCTACCGGCCCGGGACCTCAAGCGGGCGAAATCGTTCTACAAGGACAAGCTGGGCCTGGAGCCGGCCGAGGAACGTGACGGAGAGTTGCGTTACCGCACCCCGGCGGGCGCGGCGGTGCTGATGTACGAAACCGAGAACGCGGGGACGGCCAAGAACACCGCCCTGCTCTGGGTGACCCCCGACGTGCGGGCCGAGGTCGACCGGCTGAGGGAGGCCGGGGTCGTGTTCGAGGAATACGACCAGCCCGGGTTGAAGACCGAGAACGGTATTGCGACGACCGGCGAAGAACGCGCGGCCTGGTTCAAGGACTCGGAGGGCAACATCCTCTGCGTCGCCCAGGACGGCTGACCCGGTCAGCGCGGGAACCCGGCCGGATGGCGTTTACGCCTCCGGCCAGGCCGCCCGCTGGTACTGGCCCGGCCAGTAGTCCAGGTGCACGCCGAGTTCGTGGGCGGCCCGGAGGGCGAAGTGCGGGTCGCGCAGGAACTCCCGACCGAGCATGACCGCGTCGGCCGCCCCTGAGGCGATGATCTCGTTGGCCTGCTCGGCGGTCGTGATGAGACCGACCGTGTTCACCGGCACTGCCGCGGTGTCCTTGACGTAGCGCGCCAACGGCACCTGATAGCCGGGGCCGAGGGGAATGTGCACACCGGTGACGTTGCCGCCGGAGGAGATGTCGAAGAAGTCCGCCCCGGCCTCCGTCGCCCAACCGGCCACCATGGCCGTGTCCGCGACGGTCCAGCCGTCGGTGGCGTAGTCGGTGCCGGAGAAGCGGACCAACAGCGGAACAGACTCGCCGACCTCGGCGCGCACGGCCGTCACGATGCGTAGCAACAGCCGCGCCCGGTTCTCCAGTGATCCACCGAATTCGTCGGTGCGCTGATTGCTCAGCGGCGAGAGGAACTGGTGCAGCAGATAGCCGTGCGCGGCGTGCAGTTCGAGCACGTCGAAACCGGCGCTGAGCGCGCGGCGGGCGGCGGCGGTGAAGTCGGCGATGATGGTTTCGATGCCCGCCAGGTCGAGCGCCTCCGGCACGGCGTAGCCGGGGAACGCGACCGCGGACGGCGCCAGCGCCGGCCAACCACCCTGGTCGGCGGGCACGGAGCCGCGCACGGCGGCTCCCCAGGCCGGCCAGGTGGAGGCCTTGCGTCCGGCGTGGGCGAGCTGGATGCCGGCGGTGGCGCCCTGCCGGTGCAGGTGGTCCACGATGCGGGTCCACGCGGTCGTCTGCTCTCCGGCCCAGATGCCGGTGTCCTGGGGGGAGATACGTCCCTCCGGGCTCACGGCGGTGGCCTCGGTCACAATCAATCCGGCGCCGCCGGCGGCCATCGACCCGAGATGCACAAGGTGCCAGTCGGTCGGCACGCCGTCCCGCTCATCCACGGAGTACTGGCACATCGGCGCGACCCAGAGCCGGTTGCGGATGGTGACCCCGCGCAGCCTGATCGGGTCGAAGAGAGCGGGTGCCGCGGCGGAATCGGCGGAACGAGGGACGGGAACGGTGCTGATATCGGACACCGAAACAACCTATCGTGAGTGCATGGCGAAACCACGACGTTGGCTGGAATGGGAAGCCGCCCAGGCCCGGGACTGGATCGCGGTGCCGCAGGCGTCCGACGACAAGTACAGCCGCGGCGTGCTGGGCGTCTGCACGGGATCCACCGAGTACCCCGGCGCCGCCGTGCTCGGGGTCGAAGCCGCCGGCCGCACCGGTGTGGGCATGCTGCGCTACCGGGGACCCCGGCGGGTGTCCACCCTGGTGTTGCAGCGCCGGCCGGAGGTGGTGACGGCGGCCGGCCGGGTGCAGGCGTGGCTGCTCGGTTCGGGGATGGCCGCCGACACTCGCAGCGCCGAAACCACGAAACGGCTGGAGACGGCGCTCCGGCAGGGTGTGCCGACGGCGCTCGACGCGGGGGCGCTCGACCTGGTGGGCGCCGGCACCGGAGCTCGGGTGATCACCCCGCACTACCGGGAACTGTCCGCTCTGCTGAGCGGTTCCGGCGAGAGCGTTCCGGTGGGGGAGATCGCACGGGATCCGGGGGAGTGGGCGGTCCGGGCCGCGGGGCTGCTCGACGTCACCGTGCTGCTGAAGGGCAGCACGACCCACGTGGCGTCGCCGTCCGGGATCCGGCTGACGGTGTCCGGCGCCCCGGCCTGGTTGGCGACGGCGGGGTCTGGGGATGTGCTCGGCGGGATCCTCGGTGCCCTGCTGGCCACACACGCGAGCCGGATCGACGCGGATGCCGACGCGATGGCGGCGCTCGCCGCGACGGCGTCGTTCGTGCACGCGGCTGCGGCCAGCCGCGCCTCCGGCGGCGGACCCATCGTGGCGCTGGACATCGCCGAGGCGGTGCCCGCGACCATCGCGGCCCTGCTGGCCTGAGACGGTGCCCCACGGCCCCGTGCACCGCGGCGGCGCCCCTGTGCCACAGTGGAGCGTGCCCGAATCCACACCATTCGCCCGAGACGCCCAGACTCCAGCGAGTCCGCCTACGCGCCGCCCCGTGCTGCGCCGGCCCGCCCTGCTGTGGTCGGCTTTTGTGCTCGTGCACGCGGTGCTCATCGGGCTGAATCTCAGCGGCATCGGCTGGCCGCTGGGCGACGTGGAGCGGGTGTACCTCGGCTGGGCGGAGGGCACCGTGTCCGGGGCCGTGCGGCTCGGCATCGACACCGACTTCGTCTACCCGATTCTGGCCATGGCCCCGATCCTCGCGTCCCTGGCCTTCGGCGCGCCGCTCTACGCGTACACCTGGCTGGGCCTGGTCACCCTGCTCAACGCGGCCGCGTTCGGCATGCTGACCGGCCGGCGCCCCGGCCAGGCGACGGCGTTCGCGGCGTGGTGGTGGCTGGCCTTTCTGCTGTTACTCGGCCCGGTCGGCCTGGCCCGGATCGACGCGATCACCGCGGCGCTGGTGATCCTGGGGCTGCTGTGGCTGCGCACCCGACCGCTCATCGGCGCCGTGCTGCTCAGCCTGGCCACCTGGGTGAAGGTCTGGCCGGTCGCCGCGCTGATCACCCTGGCGGTGGCCTCCACACGGCGCTGGCGCGTCATCGCCGTGTTCGCGGGCACCTCCGTGGTGATCATCGGCGTCGCGATGCTCTTCGGCAGCGGGCTGACCATCCTGAGTTTCGTCACGGAGCAGACCAACCGTGGCCTGCAGATCGAGGCACCGGTCGCGTCCTGGTGGTTAGTGCAGTCCGCCCTGGGCATCCCCGGCATCCTGGTGTACTACGACCAGGAAATCCTGACCTACCAGGTGATCGGACCGGGCACCGACGCTGTCATCGCCGTCATGACCCCGCTGCTGGCGCTCTGCGTCGGCGCGGCCCTGCTGCTGGGCTGGCGCGCCCAACGCGCCGGGACGAGCGTCGACCGCCTGTTCCCGCCGCTGCTCCTGGCCCTCGTGCTCGCGCTGATCGCGATCAACAAGGTCGGATCGCCGCAGTTCATGACCTGGCTCGCCGCCCCGGTCATCCTGGGCCTCGTCGTCTCGCCGCGCGCCTGGCGTGGGCCCGCGGTGGTGGTGCTGCTGATGGCGGCGCTCACCCAGCTGGTCTACCCCTACTTCTACAACGGACTGCTCGCCACGACCCCGACCATGGTGCTGGTCCTCTCGGTGCGGAACCTCTTGGAACTGCTGCTGCTGGGCTGGATGATGGTACGGGTGTGGCGGCTCGGCAGCCCGTCCGGCGCCGACACCACCGTGCCCGGTGCCGACCGGCACCGTTCGATTCTGAAGGAGTAACCATCGTGCTTGTCGCTTTCTCTGTCGCCCCCTCCGGCGGTCCGTCCGATTCCGTGCACGACGCCGTCGCCGCCGCGGTGCGGATCGTGCGCGAGTCCGGTTTGCCGAATCACACCGACTCCATGTTCACCACCATCGAGGGGGACTGGGACGAGGTTTTCGCCGTGGTCAAGGCCGCGACGGATGCCGTCGGCGCGTTCGGCAGTCGGGTGTCGCTGGTGCTCAAGGCCGACATCCGCCCCGGTTACACGGGAGAACTGACCGCCAAGCTCGACCGACTCGAGAATGCGCTCACAGACGCTGACGAGTAGAGGCGGACCACCCCGATGACCACCCCGAGCAGCCCGGAGCACGGCTGGTGACCGACGGCTGCCGAAGCCGGCTAGCGGCGCGTAACCTGCCGGGAACAATCGGCCCGTAGTCTGGATCGATGCCTTCACTCTCCACCGGGGCGGCGCAGCTGTCGCCGGCCCGCATCCGGTTTGCCCTGCTCGCACTCGCCCTCGGCGGCTTCGCGATCGGCGCGACCGAGTTCGTGGCGATGGGGCTGCTGCCCAACCTGGCCGAGGACCTGCTGCCCGGCCTGTACGCGTCATCCCCCGAGGCCGCGAACGCGCAGGTGGGCTGGCTGATCTCCGCCTACGCGTTGGGTGTGGTCGTCGGTGCCCCCACCATCGCGGCGGCGGCGGCCCGCTGGCCGCGCAAACAGCTGCTGCTGGCCCTGCTCGCGGCGTTCACCCTCGCCACGATCGCCTCGGCGCTGCTGCCGAGCTTCGGTCTGGTGCTCGTCGCCCGGTTCGTCGCCGCGCTGCCGCACGGCGCCTATTTCGGCATCGCCTCCCTGGTGGCGGCCGAGCTGATGGGCCCGGGAAAACGCGCCCGCGGCGTCGCCATCGTGCTCTCAGGCCTCACCATCGCCAATGTCATCGGGGTGCCGTCGATCACCTGGCTCGGGCAGGTCGCCGGTTGGCGGGTCGCCTACATCGCGGTGGCCGCATTGTTCGCCGTCACGTTCGTCGCGGTGATCGTGGCGGTGCCGTTCCAGAACGGCAACCCCGGTGCCACCATGCGCAGCGAGCTGAAGGCCTTCGGCCGTCTCCAGGTCTGGCTCGCCCTGCTGATCGGCGCGGTCGGCTTCGGCGGCCTGTTCGCCGTGTACACCTACGTGGCGCCGCTGGTGATCGAGATCACCGGCCTGCCCGCCATGGCGGTGCCACTGGTGCTCGTGGTGGTGGGCCTGGGCATGACGGCGGGCAACTTCGTCGGCGGGGCGCTGGCCGACCGCAGCGTGCGGCGCACCATGTACACGTTCTTCGGGGTGATGCTCGGGGCCCTGCTGCTGCTGGCCCTATCCGCGCAGACCCTGCCCGGGCTGTTGATCGGCGTGTTCCTGGTCGGCGGGGCGGCGTCGGCGCTGTCGCCGACCATCCAGACCCGGCTGATGGATGTGGCACACGACAGCCAGTCGATCGCCGCCGCCCTCAACCACTCGGCCCTCAACCTCGGCAACGCCCTTGGCGCCTACCTGGGCGGTGTCGTGGTGGCGGCGGGCCTGGGCTACCTGGCGCCGATCTGGGTGGGCCTTGGCCTGAGCGTGCTGGGCGTGGCGCTGGCCACCGTCACCTTCGCCATCGACCGCAACCGTCGGCGTCGGGGCGTGGAGGTGCCCTACGGCACCCAGCTGATCGACGTGATCGGCTAGTCGGACTGCAGCAGGATCCCGTCGTGGATGGCGCGCTTGCGCAGCGCCACCTTGGTGCCCACGTCGAAACCGGCCAGGCGGTACTTCTCGCGGATCCGCTTGAGGTACGACTTCGCGGTCTCCTCGGAGATGCCCAGCTGGTGGGCGACGGCCTTGACCGGTTCCCCCGCGCCGTACAGCGCCATGACCCGGCGTTCCTGCGCGCTCAACCGCGGCGACGTGCCGGCGGAGCCGCTGTGCAGCGCCAGGTCGAGTTCGGCCGAGATGTACGACTCGCCCACGTTCGCGGCGTGGATGGCGTCGACGATGGTGCCGGCCTCCTCGGTCTTCACGAGGTAGCCGAGCGCCCCGGCGGCCAGGGCCTCACGCACGAGGGCCGGTTCGGAGTACGTGCTCATCAGCACGGTCTTCACACCCGCGGTCTTGAGGGTGGAGATCTTGAGGGACACCGGAATGTTGTCCTTGAGGTCCAGGTCCAGGAGCACCACGTCGACGGGGAATTCGGGGTGGGTGAGGAGCTCCGGCCAGGTGGTCACGGCGGCAACCATGTTGATGTCGTCCGCGGCCCCGCGAATCCACTCGGTCAGCGCCCCGAGGAGCATCCGATGATCATCTACCAACGCCAACCGGATGGGATTGCCGATGAGCGTCACTGCTGCGTTTGTCACTGCTGCCTCCTGTTGCCTTGTTCCCCCGTCGACGAGCACTCGCGCCGGCTGGCGCGGTCACGCATCCGCTGGATTGTCGATACTGCATTCGATGTCGACGTGGAGTTGCCCACTTCGGACCGAATCGATGTGAGGGCCGACTGCACGGATAGCCTGCCACGTCTCCGGATCGACACGTCGCCGAGGCACACCCTCGATCACGATCTGAATCGGAAACCGCAGCAACTCGCCGACGGCGTGGCCGCTGGTGCGGCCCAACGGCCCGAAAACAAGCGAAACCGTCGGCTCCGCCCCATCCGTGTCGCTGATCAGAAGCCATATTGCCAGAAGAAGCGCGTCGCGCTGCACCGGCGAGAGCTGCCCGGCCAGTCCGGCGGGGTCGTCCAGGTTCACGGCGGGACCGAGAAATTCCGACTCGGTGAGCGCGTGGTGCAGCCAAGTCTCCCGGCGTCCCTCGATGAGGTGCAGGCGCAGCTGGGTGGCCAGCGCGGCGGCCGCGGCGGACTTCGCCGCGCTCAACGGCAGGGCAGTACGGCCTGTGGCCACGTCATCGAGCAGTGTTTCGGCATCGAGGTCGATGCGGGCCAGCTCCTCCGAGGCGAGCATGCCGACCGCGGATGAGGGCTGGTCGACAGTGCTCTGAACGAGCACCAGGTCGAGCTCACGCTGCACCATTCGCCGGAACGTTCGGGCGACGGACACCCCCAGGACTGGGGGGAACACGCACAGGCCGATTGTGAGGATGGCCGGGGCCAACGCGAACGAATCGGTCCGATGCACGGTGAGCGCCCCTGCCGCGACGACGGCGCCGAGCACCAGCGTGGCGGCCACGACGTCGCGGCCACGACGCACGGTGACCAGGGCGGTGAACAGCGCGCCGACCGCCGCCGCGGCCGTCGGATACGCACCAATGGTGTCGCCGCCGCCGTACCCGGCGAGGTCGAGGGCGACGATGACTTCGCCGATGGCCAGCACGGTGAGGAACAACCAGGTGGGCATCCGGTCGGACACCCGGTTGGTGAAGACGAGACTGGCGACACCGGCGACAAGCAGGACCACCCAGGCCGCGAGGGTGGGGAGCGGATTCGCGTAGAGGTCCCATTGCACCGCGAACTGCCAGAGCAGGAAGAGCGCGACGAACGCCCCGCTGAGCGAGATGCCGAAGCCCAGATGCCGGCCGCCCAGCCCGGTGCGGTTGGCCCGGGTGGTGTCGACGGTGCGCTGTGGCCGGCGGAAGGTGCGCCGGCGCTCGTCCCGCTGTTCGTCGAGCTGCTGACGGTGCGACCGCGCGGCTGGGTCGGGGTCGGTGGTGGGGACGGGTCCCGCTGTCGACGTGCCCTGGGTCATTTGGGCACCTCCAGGACCACCGTCGTGCCGGCCCCCGGTGAGGAGAACAGCCGGGCGTTGCCGCCGACATCCCGCAGCCGGGCCACCACGGATTCGGCGAACCCCAGCCGTTCGGTGCTCACCAGGGCGAGGTCGAAGCCGATGCCGGCATCCGTGACCATGGCCCGCACCGTGGTGTCGTCGTCGGAGATGGTGACGTCGGCCCGGATCACCCCGGAGTGCCGCCGCACGTTCTCCAGACATTCGCCGAGGGCCAGTAGGAACGAGTCGAGCACATCGCTGGGCAGAAGCACCTGACCGCTGCCGTGCCAGTCGACCTCGAGTCCCATCCGGCCGAAACGCTGTTTGACCGACTCCAGGGTGCTGCCCAGGGTCGAGACGCTGGCCGGCTCGAGGGTGTACACCCCTGAGCGGCTGGGAGTGGGCAGCCCGCCCAACCGGAGCTGGCGCAGCAACCGGGCATCGTCACCGGACTGCTGACGGAGGGCGGCCGGGGTGACGCCGACGCCGGAATGAGCCAGCAGGGTGAGGGTGGCCAGGACAGTGTCGTGCAGCAGCCGGGCGCCCTGCCGGCGCTGAGCCTCCAGCTCGCTGGCGTGCCGTTCGGCCTGATGGGCCCGGCCGATCTCGGCGATGCGCTGCAGCACCCGTGGCACGCTCTGCGCGATCCACCACCCGCCCAGAGACAGCGCCGCCCAGCCGGTCATCGTGAGGGCGAGCGGCAGCACCGATCCGCCCGCCGAGATGGTGACAAGCGCGACACTGGCCACGGTGACGCCGAAGGAGGCGAAGAGCACGATCTGCCGGCCGGGCCCCACCACCAGGACCGGGGCGACGCAGGTGATCACCGCGGCGGCGACGGAGCCGATGACGATTTCCTCGACCAGGTTCAGCCCGACCTGCGCCGTCGACATGAGCCCGACCACGAGGATGATGACGGTGCCGAGCACGACGATCGGTACCACCCAGCGCATCGCCCCGCTTCGGCCGAGCAGGTACTGGCAGCCGAGGATCAACAGGAGCAGGGGGAGGACGATGAGGATGACGGGCAGCCTGACGCCGCCGGGAACCGCGAGGTAAGCGAGCGTGCTCACCGAACCGGCGGTGCCGCTCACCCTGGCGGCCCGACGAAGAACGCGGTCTCGCTCTTTGGCGATGCGTGGCATGGGGGACAGCTCCTCGAGAGTGCTCTACCTGCACCCTATCGGCCCTTGGGAGTTTGTTAGACGGGTTGACGGGGACTTTTGGTCGGCAGTATGCGCAGCAGGATCACCCCGCTCACGAGCGCCGTGGTGAGCATCAGCAGGATGCCGGCGAGCACGCCGATGAGTACGACCAACGCCGTGGGCTGACCCGGTTTCCACAGCCCGGCGACCACCGCGGCGAAGGCCAACAGCCCGGCACACCAGGCTGCCGCGTTGCCCAGGATCCACCAGCCGGCGGCGCGGCTGTGCCGGCGCAGCTCGGTGCGCTGGGCGATCCCGATCACGCTGAGCAGCACCGTGCCGCCCACCACGGCGGCCACGGTCTGCCAGACCGCCGGCCAACGCTGCCAGATCGCGGCCCACTCGGCCGGCAGCAGCGCGAGGAACCAGACCACCGCGGCGCCGAGCGCGGTCGCACGCACCCAGTGCGCCCGGGACAGCGCAGGCACCCGCACCCGCAGCACCGTGGCCTGGGTCCAGCCCAGTGCCGCTCCCTCCACCGCGCCGGCGCCGATCACCAGGGGAGCCCGCACCGGGGCCCCGGCCAGGACCAGCTGGGCCACCGCCGGCGCCAGAGCGCCAACGGCCCCGCCCAGGGTGACCCAGAACAGCCAGTAGCGCAGGAACAGGGCATCCGCATCCGCGCCGTTCGGGGGACGCGGCGGACCCCACCGGGTGAGACTCATGGCCGACGCCTCACGCTGTCGGCGCGGCGTCGCGGTGTGCCGCGGAGCCCTTGGCCAGTCCGACGATCCCCAGGATCAGCAGCAGCAGTCCGATCAGGACGGTGAGAACGCCCACCCCGATCAGAGTGGTCGCGACCGGGCCGAGGAACCCGACGTGGGCGCTCAGCTCCACGTCGACGGACACCACCTGGCGGGCATCAGCGTTCATCACCACGATGGAGAACGCGCCGGGCTCCCACGACATCGTGATGGCTTGTTCGCCGGGACCGCTCGCCGATTCGGTCCAGAAGTCCTGCGACGCCGGCGGCGTGGGACGCTCGGAGCCGGGAACGTCGACGTAACGCACCCGGAACGGCTCGGCCTGGAAGTCACGCACCTCGGTGTGGTTCACACCGGCGAGATACTCATCGACCGCCGCGGCGGGGGCGATGCCGACGAAAACGTCGTCCCCGGTGGTGCTGGCGGCCGTCAACCGGAGGCTGGCGAGTTCGGGGTCCACCCGGTCGGTGGGGCTCGGCGGGTCGGTATCGGGATTGTCGGACCGGTTCACGAGCGCGTAGGTATCGGTGCTGAGCTCAGCGGTCGGCGAGGTGAGGTAGCCGTCCTGCCCCTGCGCAGAATTCCCCAGCGCGGTGAAGGTGCCGCCGGCGGTGAGACCGGCGCCCAACAGGGTCAGCACGATGCCGACGATGAGCATGATCAGGGGGCCGGGTTTCATGGCACGGGGTCCTTCCCCGGCGGTGCCGGCCTGGCGTCGAGGTCCTGCGGCGTGCCGAGTGTGCCGGGATCGATCGGGCCCTGGTCCAGCCGGAACGGTGGGTATTCGTCACGCATCAGGGCCGCGTAGACCACCACCCGGTAGAACCAGCGGTTGAGGCCGAGAATCAGGTCGAAGAGCCCGCGCCGGTATCGGCCGCTGAACAGCAGGATGACGGCGGCGATGACCACGAGCAGCCCCAGCAGGGAGAAACCGGAGTCGGTGGCCCGGGTCCAGGGGGTGGCCTCGCTCCTGGTCCACGACCAGGTGCCGCCCGTGATGATCGCCAGGATGAACAGGTGCGGCAGCACCAGCAGCCACCATTTCACGAGCACCAGTCCGTGCGAGAGCCGTTCGGGGTAGTCCACCTCGAGGTCTGCGGGGTAGCCGGTGGCGGCGAGGGTGAACGGCGGGTACCTGTCGGTGCCGAGAGCGGAGTACGCGTAGAAGCCCACCCGCCAGTTCCAGCGCAGCACGCCGACGTTGTAGTTGAAGATGGCGCGCGGGTACCGGCCGGTGAACAGGATGGCGAAACCGGCCACGACGGTGCTCACCGAGAAGCCGACCCAGAGGAAGAACAGCACGATCAGGTGCGGGATCACCAGGATCCACTTGACCAGCCACAGGGCGCGGGACAGCTCGGGGTCCAGCCGGCCGTTCAACCGGGCCGGGTAGTCAGCCCCGGGCCGGTCGGGGTCGGCCGGGACCGCCGGCGCGGGCGTCCCGGTGCGGCTGGACGGCGCCGGCCCACCGCGACCGAGCCCGATGACGCCCAGGATCACCAGGACCAGCCCGATCACCAGGGTGAGGATGCCCACGGTCAGCAGCGTGGCCGCAGCCGGGGCGAGCAGGCCACTGCGCACACCGGCCTGCACGGCGACGTCGACGCCACGGCCACCGTCCGCGTTCAGCACCACCACGGTCCAGGAGCCCGGTTGCACCTGCCAGGTGAGTTCCTGGCTGCCGGGCCCGACCGCGGAGGCGACCCAGAAGTCCTGATCCGCCGGGTCCTCCGGGCGGTCCCGCCCGGCAACGTCGAGGTAGCGCACCCGGAGTGGGCTCGTCTCCACGCCGCGCACCTCGCTGTGGCTCACGCCGGCGAGGTAGTCATCAACGTCCGCGCGCGGGGCGATCCCGATGAACACCCCGTCGGAGTCCGCGCTGGTCGCCTCCAGCCGGATCCTGGCGATGTCCAGGTTCAGCGGCACCGGGGCATCGGCGCTGGAAATCGGCCCCAGTGTCGGGCTGGTCAGGGCGTAGGTGTCGGTGGAGAACGGCACAGTGCGGCTGGAGAAATACCCGTTGGAGCCCTGGGCCGCGTTGGCGATGGCCGCGACGGTGCCGGCGGTGACGAGCCCGACGCCGATCAGGGTCAGGATCGTACCGATCAGGAGCATGATGAGCGGACCGGGTTTCATGGCGTCGGATCCTTCCACACGAGCCGGACCCAGTCAGCGTTCTCCCGAACGGTGCCGCTGTCAACCCGCTACGCGTCGGCGAGCAGCCGCCGCACCAGTGCGCCGACGGCGGCGCTCTCGATGAGGAAGCCGTCGTGGCCGTAGCCGGATTCGAGCACCACGGGGGTGCCGGGTTCCGGCCCATATCCCAGGCCCGCCGGCAGCCCAGCGGCGATGACCCGCTGCCCCTCCACCGGGAACAGCCGGTCACTGTCGATGCCGACGACGAGGGTGCGCGCCTGGATGCGGGCGAGTGCCGCGGCGACGCCGCCGCGGCCGCGACCGATGTCGTGTGAGTTCATCGACTCGACCAGGGTGATGTAACTGTTCGCATCGAACCGGCGGGTGAACTTGTTTCCGTGGAAGTCCAGGTAGGACTCGACGGCGAACCGCCCGTTGTTGCCCAGCGGGCTGATGTCGCTCTGCCAGCTGCGCTCGAACCGCACGTTCAGCTCGGACGGGCTGCGATAATTCAGCAGCGCCATCCGCCGGGCCAGGGCGAGTCCCCGGCTGGGGCCGGCGCCGGCGTCGTAGTAGTCGCCGGCGCGGAACAGCGGGTCGGTGCGGATCGCCTCGATCTGCACCGAGTTGAGGGCGACCTGGTCGGCGGTGGTGACCGGCGGCGCCGCGAGGACGGCCAGCCTGGCCACCCGGTCGGGCTGGTCGATGCCCCACTCCAGCACGTGCATGCCCCCCATCGAACCGCCGACGATCGCGGCCCACCGTTTGATGCCGAGCCGGTCACTGAAGAGCACCTGCGCGGCCACCTGGTCGCGGATGGTGACGTAGGGGAACCGGGGTCCCCACTCCGAACCGTCCGGCGCGAGTGAACCCGGCCCGGTGCTGCCCTGGCAGCCGCCGAGCATGTTCGGGGCCACCACGAACCACCGGTCGGTGTCGATGGCCAGGCCCGGTCCGACGATGCCGCCCCACCAGCCGGCGGTGGGATGCCCGGGCCCCGACGGGCCGGCCAGGTGGCTGTCGCCGGTGAGGGCGTGCAGCACGAGCACCGCGTTGTCGCGGGACGGCGACAGTTCGCCCCAGGTTTCATAGGAGATCCGCACGGCGGGCAGGTGGCCGCCGGCCTCGAGGTCCAGCGCGCCGATGTTCACGAACCGGCGGTCGCCGACGGGGTCGCCGTCGCGCCAACCGCCCGTGACGGGCGGTTTGCCCAGCAGTGACCGCACCTGTGCGTCGGTGACGAAGGTGGACGGGACGCTGTCCTCGGAGAATTGCCATTCCATATGGCTCAATCTTGCTGTTTATCCCGCTTCCTCGCGGAATGTTACGTCACGGGTTCCCCACCCGGTTCGCGAGAGCGGCTGAACGGTTGCCTCCCGCACGGGAAGCAACCGTTTCACCGCTTTCGCGAACCGGTTACGCGTTCGCTCGGGAGGCCAGGACCACGGCGCGGGCGGCGGCCAAGCCCGTTTCGAGGTCGGCCTGCAGGTCGGCGACGTTCTCGATGCCGAGCGACAAGCGCACCAGGCCCGGTGTGACGCCCGCGGTGAGCTGCTGCTCGGGGGAGAGCTGGGCGTGGGTGGTGGAGGCCGGGTGGATGACGAGCGAGCGCACGTCACCGATGTTGGCCAGGTGGCTGAACAGGTTGAGGTTGTCCACCAGCGCACGTCCCGCATCCACCCCGCCCTTGAGCTCGAACGACAGCACGGCGCCGACGCCGAGCGGCAGGTACTTGTTGGCCGCGGCATACCAGGGGCTGGACGGCAGGCCGGCGTAGTTCACCGAGGCGATGTCCGGGTGGTTCTCCAGGAACTCGGCGATGGTCTGGGCGTTCGACACGTGGCGTTCGATGCGCAGGCTCAGCGTCTCGATGCCCTGGATGAGCTGCCAGGCGCTCGCCGGGGCGATGGCGCTGCCGAGGTCGCGCAACAGCTGCACCCGGGCCTTGATGATGAAGGCCAGGCTGTCGCCGACCGCGGTGGTGTAGCTGGCCCCGTGGTAGGACGGGTCGGGTTCGGTCAGCCCAGGGAACTTCTCCACGTTGTCGGACCACTTGAACAGGCCGCCGTCCACGACGACGCCGCCGATGATGGTGCCGTGGCCGCCGAGGAACTTGGTGGCGGAGTGCACGACGATGTCGGCGCCGTGCTCGAACGGCCGCAGCAGGTAGGGGGTGGCGATGGTGTTGTCCACGATCAACGGCACCCCGTTGGTGTGGGCGACCTCGGCCACGAGTGCGATGTCGAGGATGTTGATCTTGGGGTTGCCGATGGTCTCGGCGAAGAACAGCTTGGTGTTCGGCCGCACCGCGCGGGCCCACTCGTCGGCGTCATCCTGGTTCTCGACGAAGGTGGTGTCGATGCCGAGCTTCTTGAGGGTGTACTTGAAAAGGTTGTAGGTGCCGCCGTAGATGGAGCTGGACGACACGATGTGGTCACCGGCCTGGGCGATGTTGAGCACCGCGAAGGTCGACGCCGCCTGACCGCTGGCCACGAGCAGGGCGCCGGTGCCACCCTCGAGGGCGGCGACACGCTCTTCGACCACGGCCTGGGTCGGGTTCTGGATGCGGGTGTAGATGTTGCCGAATTCGGCCAGCGCGAACAGCTTCTGCGCGTGTTCGGCGTTCTCGAAGACGTACGAGGTGGTCTGGTAGATCGGGGTGGCCCTGGCGTGGGTCGTCGGGTCCGGGCTGGCCCCGGAGTGGACCTGCTTGGTTTCGAACTTCCAGTCTGCGGCGTCGCTCATGGGTCGATCTCCCTGTTCGTGGTCGGGGCATGCCCGGGATGTTCGCGTTCGCGGAACCAGCCGCTCACGCCTCTCTGCAGCAACCCTAGGCAGCTATGCCGTGGCCGACAACGGGGCCCTGAAACACGGCGTCATCTGAGTCGGCTACGGTTTGCCCGGCCCGTGCGGCAGCACGATGGTGCCCGTGTGGGTGGACGGTTCCTGGCGGAACAGCCAGCGCAGCCTCGGCTCGACGAGGGGCCGGAAGATCCGCTTCACGACCGGCAATGACAACAGCACCGAGATGCCGATGGCCAGCAGAATGATGGCCGGCAGCACCCAGGCCGGCTGCGGGCCGTCGAGCACGCCGGTCTCCCGCAGCGGGTAGAGCAGGAAGGTGTGCAGCAGGTAGATGTACATGGTCGCGGCGCCGAGCGGGGTGAACCAGGTGGCCCGGCGCGGCATCAGCATCAGGAACGCCAGGATGAACCCGAACGACGCCACCATCAGGCCCAGGCGGATGACGCCGGCCCAGAACTGGTCGTAGCCGAACTGCCAGTACGCCTCGTCGTAGAGGGTGAAGCTGCGGAGCCGGAGGTCTCGCACCCCGACGATGTTCACCGTGATGGCCACCGCGAGGGCACCGAACAGGGCGATCGCGCCGGACCGCCAGCGCCACACGGCCGCGGGGGACAGGTGCATCCACCGGGCGGTGAGCGGCCACTGGCGCAGTTTCCAGCCGAAGACGAAGAACGGCAGCAGCCCGAGCGTGCGCGACAGCGAGAAGGTGCTGTCGATGTCGCCGACGTACCCGGCGCCCACCGAGATGGCGATGCTGATCAGCAGCGGGTAGCGCAGCAGCACCAGGTAGGGCAGCGCCACCCGCCAGATCAGCAGCGCGATGAGGAACCACAGGGTCCAGGACGGCGCGGAGTAGTCCACCTTCAGCGTGCCGCTGAGCGCCCAGGTGACCAGCGTCCAGATGGTCTGGAAGATCAGATAGGGGAAGGCGACGTCGGTGATCAACCGGTGCATCTGCCGGGGCCCGGGCGGGCCCGACTTGGCGAAATAGCCGCTGACGGCCACGAACACCGGCACGTGGAATGCGTAGATGAACAGGTAGACGCCGTAGGCGGTGTCGGATTCGCCGATCAGCTTGAGGATCGCGTGACCGATCACCATCAGGGTGATGGCGATCCAGCGGGCGTTGTCCCAGAGGGGTACGCGGCGCTTCGGCTTGTGGTGGCCGGTGTGCGGGGCTGCGGTGGGCGAACTCATCGGGTCTATTCTCCGGGCAGAATAGGGCAATGGGCAAAAGAAGAGTGGTTGTCACCGGTGCAAGTAGCGGAATCGGAGCGGCCACCGTGCGTCTGTTCCGCGAGCACGGCTGGGATGTGGTGGGTGTGGCCCGCCGGGCCGACCGGCTCGACGCTCTCGCCAGGGAGACCGGCGCTGCAGTTTTCCCGGCCGATCTGACCGTGCAGGCCGACGTGGACGCGCTGCGGGACTACCTCGAAGCATCCGGCCCGGTGCACGCCCTGGTCAACAACGCCGGCGGTGCGAAGGGGCTCGACTCGGTCGAGTCCGCCCCGATCGAGGACTGGGCCTGGATGTTCGAGATCAACGTTCTCGCCGTGAAACGGGTCACCAGCGCGCTGCTGCCGTTGCTGCGCTCGTCGATTGTCACAGATGCCGCAACGGATGCCGCTGACGGCTCCGCCGCATCCGCCGACATCGTGAACATCACCTCCATCGCCGGGCACACGGCGTACCTCGGCGGCGGCGGGTACAACGCCGCGAAGTTCGCCGCGCACGCCATGACCGAGGTGCTGCGCCTCGAGCTGAACGGCGAACCGATCCGGGTGATCGAGATCG
>Ga0247806_10000156_pt1 | contig 45433 bp, 42 predicted proteins | sample UWRJL059202B1_FD_179935 | JGI IMG/M metagenome (GOLD analysis project Ga0247806, IMG submission 179935) | Plant litter microbial communities from Arlington Agricultural Research Station in Wisconsin, United States - UWRJ-L059-202B-1 | ecosystem: Environmental > Terrestrial > Plant litter >... | reverse complement strand
ATTGCCTGGTCTTTCTCTACATAATCTCCGTCTTTTACCAGCCATGTTGCAATTTCAACTTCTGTAATCGATTCCCCGGGAGAGGGAACTTTCATTTCTAAAATCATGTCAGTATAATTTTATTGGTCTCTATTAATTTTATAAGGTCACCTAAACACTTCGCAAATTTACTTATTCAGTTCCTTTTTCAAAGTACATTTCTGGAGTAAGTTTATCTAACTCTTTACCTTTTTCTTTATTCTTTCTATATTTTTCCATTGCTCGTGTTACAAGGCCAGCAAGGTCTTCTTCTGCATCTGTCTTATCCTCATCGGTAAGAACATACAGTTTACTTTTAGCAATATTTTCTAAAACTCTTTTTTCCTGTTTTTCGTAACGTTTATCAGTCTTATCAAGCGGTGCTAAATGCACTCCAGCCTTAATAGCTCCCATTTGAGGTTCAGCATTAACAATGTATACCTGGCTTGCTCGTAAATCCGCTTCAAGGTAGGCAATGTTTTCTGATTTTGCCCAGAATAAATGTACTCCGGGATCGCATTCATAAACAAGGTACTTGCCGTAATTAAATTTACCAAGATACTTTTCGCCATCAAAATATTTAAAATTAATGAGCGCTCCTAATCCAGATGTGCGTACAAAATACACTATTGCCTTACCTTCGGCAGGGGTTTTAATTTCCTGAGCAAAACCTGAAACTACAGCAAACATTAACGCTATAACAAAATAAAGCTTTTTCATAAAACCTTTATTAAGCAAACAAATCTTTATTAAAAACCATGGCAATAGCAGCGGCATGGCGTTTTTTAGAACGGGTATAACTACCGGCAGCAGGCGCGCTGTATGCCTTAAGCGATGCCAAACGTAGTTTAACCTCTGTAAAGTTCATAAGCATGTAACTGTAAGCACCCATGTTTTTAGGTTCTTCCTGTGCCCACACATAATCATCTGCGTTAGGGTATTTTGCAATAATAGCCTTAAGCTGCTCTACCGGTAAAGGGAACAGTTGCTCTATCCTTACAAAAGCTACATCGTCGCGCTTAAGGTTTTCCCTTTCGGCAATAAGGTCGTAGTAAAATTTACCTGTACAGAATACTAAAGTTTTTACTTTATCTGCTTCTGCAGCCGGGTCGTCTAACACTTCCTGGAATGTACCGTTAGCAAACTCCTCTACCGTGCTTACCACAAGCGGGTGGCGCAGTAAACTTTTAGGAGTAAATACTATAAGGGGTTTGCGGTATGTTGTTTTCATCTGCCTCCTTAAAAGGTGAAAAAAGTTAGCCGGCGTAGTACAATCGGCCACAAACATATTGTGGTTTGCACAAAGTTGCAGGTAACGCTCCATACGGGCACTACTATGCTCTGCACCCTGGCCTTCATAACCATGTGGCAGTAACATAACAAGTCCGTTCTGGTTGTTCCATTTATCCTCTGCGGCAGAGATGTACTGGTCTATCATTATCTGGGCACCGTTAGAGAAATCTCCAAACTGTGCTTCCCATATAGTAAGCGCTTTAGGGTTAGCAAGGGCATAACCATAATCAAAACCTACTACAGCATACTCTGACAGTAATGAGTTAAAGATATTAAACTTACCGTTTTGCTCTTTAAGCTCGTTAAGTGCTACATATTCTTCTTCGCTGTCTTCTACCTTAACTACGGCGTGGCGGTGAGAAAAAGTTCCTCTTTCTACATCCTGTCCAGACATACGCACATCATACCCTTCGGTAATCAGCGACCCATAAGCAAGCAATTCGGCCATGGCCCAATCCAGCTTATCGGTTTCAAAATACATGGTTTTCCTGTCGTTAACAAGCTTTTGAACTTTGTTCATAAACTTTTTATCTGCAGGAAGCTCTGTGATAACTTTAGCAATATCGTCAAGCATTTCTCTCGAGAAAGCTGTATTTACTTTTTGCAGCATTACATCGGCATCAGCCTGTGCAAAACCTTCCCATTCATTTTGCATGAAAGGAGTAATTACCGTAAGGTCTTTTTTACGCGATGCCTCAAGGTTCTCTTCAAGTTTTGCTTTGTATTCTTTTTCAAGTTTGCTTACATAACCAGCATCTATAACGCCTGCAGCCACAAGAGTATCGGCATAAAGATCTCGTGGGTTTTTATGTTTAGCAATAATTTTATATAATTTAGGCTGGGTAAAACGTGGCTCATCACCTTCGTTATGGCCATATTTACGGTAACCTAATAAGTCTATAAACACATCAGATCCAAACTCCATCCTGTAGTCAAGAGCAAACAGCATAGCATGCACTACAGCCTCCGCATCATCGGCATTTACATGCAGTACCGGCGAAAGTGTAACCTTGGCCACATCTGTACAATAAGTGCTCGAACGTGCATCAAGGTAGTTTGTAGTAAAGCCCACCTGATTGTTAACAACAAGGTGAATGGTACCCCCCGTTTTATAACCGTCAAGCTTGGCCATTTGTACAATTTCGTACACAATACCCTGGCCTGCAATAGCAGCATCGCCATGTAGCGCAATAGGCAATACTTTGCTAAAATCGTTAGGGTAGTATTTGTCCTGCTTAGCTCGGGCAATACCCTCTATAACAGCACCCACCGTTTCCAGGTGAGATGGGTTTGGCGCAAGGTTAAGATTAACCTGCTTGCCACCTTTAGTAACTTTTTGAGAAGTAAGGCCTAAGTGGTACTTAACATCGCCATCAAAAAGGGCATCGTCATCATAATCTTTACCGTCAAATTCGCTAAAGATATCCGACGTAGATTTACCAAACACATTTGCAAGCACGCTAAGGCGTCCTCTGTGCGGCATACCTACCACAAACTGCTCTACACCTTTATCGGCAGCAGCTTCAATAAGTGCATCAATTGCAGGTATTAAAGATTCTCCACCTTCCAGCGAGAAACGTTTTTGGCCAACATATTTTGTATGAAGGAAACTCTCGAAAGAAACTGCCTCATTTAATTTAGAAAGAATATCCTTTTTTTGGTCTGTATTAAAATCAGGCTCATTGTTGTTTACAGATAACCTGTTTTGTATCCACTTCCTTGTTTGAGGGTCGCGAATATACATGTACTCTATACCAATGTGGCCACAGTATACTTTTTGCAAATGGTCTACAATTGCCCTTAAAGACGATGGTGGCAAGCCTACTTCTTTACCTGCGTCAAACACAGTATCAAGATCGGCGTCGCTTAGGCCAAAGTTAGAAAGATCGAGTGTAGGCGAAAAGTTCCTGCGTTCCCTTACAGGGTTGGTCTTTGTAAAAAGGTGTCCGCGGGTACGGTAACCTTCAATCAGGCTAAGTACCTTAAACTCTTTTTGTAGTTTTTCGGGGATACCCGAATAATCAGAAACCGGGGCTTGCGGGGCCGAAGCCTGCGATGCACCTGCAGTTTGCTGTTGTGGCGCAGCAGCTTCTGTAAAGCCTGATCCGTAGTCGGACGCTGCGAAATCAAATCCCTGGAAGAAGCTTCGCCAGCTTGGCTCCACACTATCGGGATTTTCAATATATTGATCGTATAAATCTGCGAAAAAAGCAGTATGTGCTGCATTCAAAAAGGAAAACCTGTCCATACTTATATATTTGCGAACTCGTTTTTAAAAATTTTATACAAAAGTACACCAATTATAATAATCTTTCAACGTTTTTTATATATTTATGCTTACTAACTATACACGCACGCCTGTATGCAACCACGCTTTATCATATTTTTAACAAAAACACTTGCACTAATCGCAATTTGCTTACAATTTGCAGCAGCTAATGCACAGGACAGCGTTAATTTTTGGCAAAAGGTGCGTTTTGGAGGTTCGGCAGGCGCAGGTTTTGGCAGCGGCTACACCGATGTAAGTTTGGCACCCGGAGCCATATACCAGTTTAACCAGTATGTAGCGCTTGGCCTTGGCATTCAGGGTACTTATGTGCACCAGCGCGATTATTATGATTCGTTTATTTACGGAGGATCTGTGGTGGCGCTTTTAAACCCAATTCCGCAGGTACAGCTATCGGCAGAGTTAGAACAGTTGCGGGTAAACCTTGATGTTGACGAAAGGTTTAATGACCGATACCTTAACACTCTTAACTACAGGGATCGCGACTTTTGGAATACCGCCCTGTTTCTTGGTGCCGGTTATCAAATGGAAAACGTTACTGTTGGCCTTCGTTACAACGTGCTTTTTAATAAACGGGATTTGGTGTATAGCGATGCGTTGATGCCTTTTATTAGGGTTTATTTTTAAATATAGTTATTGCTAATTATTTACGCATTGGGATAGTCATTGCGGAGTTAGTAACGGCCTAAGCTTCAACACACCCCCAGCCCCTCTCAAGAGGGGAGCCAGCTACACTCAGCTTCAATAATGTAATGAAGAAATAAATCCGTTAGAACCGCGTTCCATTATTTAACCCATTGATCAACGCATTAACAAACCTAATACCTATTCCTAAACCATACCTTTTGCCATTCTCTTTTTAGTATCAGGAATGAAACCTCTTCAGATAGTTGTATTAAATCAGAGCCATCAAGTTTTTTCATTTGCTCTTCAGACACGTCGATTATGTAAAGCAGGTTTAAATATTCAGCAAACCTGTAATGCAGCATGCGGTATATTTTTTCATGAAGCTGCACCTTAAGTTCATGAGGCGTGGTGCTTTTAGGAAAATCAACAGACTCGTTAGCAAGGTTAAAATCTTTATTTATCTGCTCTAAAAGTTTTGAATAAAGATTTTCGCCTTCGGCTTCGGCAAGCAGAAGATCTGTAGTTTGGGGAGCATTAAATACCATTATAAATCTATTTTTTACTTTCTTTTCCTAAACAAACAATTACACATTCCTACCCATAAGCTTACTGCCAAAATCTTTAAGTGCTGCTTTTTTATCCTGAGATATATCCAGTTTCTCTAAAGTTTCAAAAGCCTTAAAAGTATACTCTTCTATAGCTTTTTGTGTAGCTAAAGATGCACCTGTAGCATTAAAAATCTCTTTAACTGCCGCTATTTTATCAGAACTGTCTTCAGGGTGTGCAGAAAACAAACCCTGCAACTGCGCTGCCTGTTCCGGTCGTGCAAACTCTTTAGCCTTAAGGTAAAGGTACGTTTTTTTATTTTCTATAATATCACCGCCAACCTGTTTGCCAAAGGTTTCAGGGTTACCAAAAGCATCCAGGTAATCGTCCTGCAACTGGAAAGCAATACCAAGGTTAAGCCCGAAGTTATAGATTAAATTACAGTTTTCCTGAGATGTTTTAGCCACGATAGCACCCATTTGCATGGCAGCACCTACTAAAACAGCGGTTTTATATTCTATCATTTTAAGATATTCCGGTATTGTAACATCTGTACGCTCTTCAAAATCTACATCCCATTGCTGGCCTTCGCAAACCTCAAGGGCAGTTTTACTAAAAAGTTTTGCGAGCGAATGGAATGTTTCCGGCTCATATTCTTCAAAATGCCTGTATGCCATAATAAGCATAGCATCGCCGGATAATATGCCTGTATTAATATTCCACTTTTCATGCACCGTTTGGTTACCGCGGCGCAGGGGTGCATCGTCCATAATATCATCATGCACCAGCGAGAAGTTATGAAATATCTCTACAGCCACTGCTGCCTGCAACGCCTCATGGCAGTCTGTATTAAATATGTCGGCAGCCATGAGCGTGAGCACGGGGCGCATCCTTTTACCGCCAAGCGATAATATATAACTAATAGGATCGTAAAGATTTGCGGGTTCTTTTATAATTGTTGCGGTTGCAAAATATTTTGAGATAACTTCCTGGTAATACCCTATGGATTGCATGTAGCTAAAATTTTTCTGCTAAAGTAAAGCATTCCGCATTCTTATCAAAGCATGTTAAGATACCGTAATGTTAAACAAAAACTTTGGAAACTTTTTTTGTTTATAAAGTTTCCTTATTATCTTTGCACGCTGAAAATGAGGTAAGATAATGAAAGAACAGATATTAAATAAGGCTACAGAAATGTTTTTAACCCTTGGTTATAAAAGTGTTACTATGGATGAAATTGCTACAGAAATGGGCATCTCTAAAAAAACGATCTATCAGCATTTTGCTAATAAAAACGATTTGGTAGAGGCAAGTACCATGCTTTTGTTTCAAAGGATATCTGATGGAGTCGATTTAATAAGGGCTGAAGAACACAATCCTATCGTAGAATTTTTCATTATAAGAGATTTCCTTTCCCATATTTTAAAAGACGAAACCTCTTCTCCCCTGCACCAGTTACAAAAATTTTTCCCACTCATATTTAAAACGCTTCGCGATTACCAGTTTGATAAAATGCACGCCTGCATGTACGAAAATATAGAACGAGGCATTGCGTCAGGATTTTACAGGCCGGATATTAATATAGATTTTGTGAGCCGTATATATTTTTCGGGTGTGGTAGCAACTAAAGACGCACAAGTATTTCCTGAAAGTTTGTACAAAATGGACAAATTAACACTTCAATTTCTTGATTATCACTTACGCTCATTAGTTACAGCATCAGGCTTAGAAGTACTTACGAAAACATTTGCGGAAAATTATTTAAAAATAAACTGAAATTTTAATTGTGTTTAACAAAATTGTCAATAAATTTGCATTGACAAAAATGTCAAACAAAATAGTTAAACAAACATGTCAGCTAAAATAACCGATCAGGATACAGAGCAGTTGATAAAAGATACTGCTAAGAGAGTGTTCTTTGGCGAAGGCCGATTTAATGCCACAACACAGGAAATTGCCGATGCAGCCGGAGTAAACCGAACACTTATAAATTATTATTTCAGGTCGCGTAACAACCTTTTTGATATAGTATTTCAAGATGCGCAGGAACAGGAACATAACATTCTACAAGAAATTGTTTTTGCAGATATTTCTTTTAAAGAAAAAATAAGCCGTAACCTGGATACGTTTTTTGAACAGAGTAAAAAATATCCCTACCTGGAAATATATATGGTAACCCAGATGAACCAGGGCAACTGTTATAAAGACAAGGAACACATGAACCTGCTGCTTGATAAATTTTACCTGGAGGTAGCCTTAGAAATGGAACGCGGCAACATACAAAAAATGCGCCCGGAACAGTTTATACTCAACTTTGTATCGCTTATGTCGTTCCCGGTATCTATGAGGCCGCTGCTACAGGAAACTATGGGGTTTACAAAAGAGAGTTACGACACTCTTTTAGAAGAAAGAAAAGACGTGATCATGAACACGTTATTTATTAAATAGAAATTCATCAATCAATTAATTAACAGTTACACACACATGAAGACCACACGTAACATGACGCGCATTTTCCTGCAAAGGATCGCTCTGCTCATGGTTCTTTTAGGAGCTCCTGTGCTGCATGCACAAGTGCCTGCCAAGGAGCTTACCCTTAAAGATGCCATTACCTATGCGCTCGAAAACAAGGCCGATGCCAAAAAGGCAAAACTATCGGTAGAGAACAGCGAATACCAGATAGAAGAGGTTCGCGCCCGTGCACTGCCTACCATTACTGCTAATGGTAACCTTACCTTTAACCCTATATTACAGCTTAATGCGCTCGACGTTGGTGCATTTGCGCCTCCCGGCACGGTTGGAGCGCCAACAGGAGTACAATTAGTGGCTTTGGGACAAAAATGGAGTTCTACCGCAGGTGTAAACCTAACGCAGAATATTTTTGACCAGTCGGTCTTTACAGGGCTTAAGGCTGCAAAGACCACACGTGAGTTTTACCAGATAAATGCCCAGCTTACCGAAGAGCAGGTTATAGAGCGTGTTGCAAACAACTACTACCAGGTATATGTTCAGCGCCAGAAACTTACTGTTATAGACAGCACCCTTAAAAATACTACCGAGGTAAGGGACATTATAAAAGGCCAGTTTGACAGTGGCCTGGCACGTAAAATAGACCTTGACAGGATGAATGTTAACCTTAGCAACATTAAAACCCAACGCCAGCAAATTGTTAACGCTGTACAGCTACAGGAAAATACCCTGAAATTTTACATGGGCATGCCGATAGAAACCAAAATTGCTATCCCGCAAACAGAGTTCACCGTTACGCCGTTAAACCTTGAAGAAACTCCTGATACCACTATCCTTACACAGTACCAATTGCTTAAAAAACAGGAGCAATTGTATTACTACAACAAAAAGGCAATGCAGGCAGAGTACTACCCTACCCTTGCACTTACGGCAGGTTATAATTACATTGGCCAGGGACCGGAATTGCCATGGTTTGCAAAATCGTCGGATAACGTATACTGGTCTGACTTTGCTGTTATAGGTGCAAATTTAAAGGTGCCCATATTTAATGGTTTTGCAACCCGCTCACGTGTTAGGCAGGCGGATATTGAACTTAGGAAAACTAAAGAAGACCTTATAGATACCAAACTGTCTTTAGACCTTGCTTTCCAAAATGCTAAAACACAAATAAGCAATAGCCTTATTACAATTAGCACCCAAAAAGAAAATGTGCAGCTTGCACAGGACGTACTGGATAATACCCAGAACAACTATCACCAGGGGCTTGCTACCTTAACCGACCTCCTGGATGCTGAAAACTCTTACATTGAGGCACAAAATAATTATAACACTGCACTGCTTGACTTTAAACTTGCAGAGGTGCAGCTAATAAAAGCAAAAGGCGAATTAAGAACCCTTATAAACTAACCATAAGATGAAAAAAGTATTATACGTAGTAATAGGAATAGCTGTTATAGGGCTTATCGCTTATATACTAACAAACAACAAAAAGAAGAACGAGAACGAAACAGAGCAGATATCTAAAACGAACAGCACTGTTGCCGTGAGGATTGACACGGTTAAAACCGAGGTACCCAATCTTGATTATATTGCTAACGGCACGTTTGCACCTTCACAGGAGCTAAGCTTCCCGTCTGAAAATTCAGGGCGTGTTATAAGAGTACTGGTTGATGAGGGCGATGTTGTTCGCAAAGGACAGGTGCTTGCTGTTATAAAAGGCGACCAGTTAAATATAGAACTTAGCAACGCGCAGGCAGCTTATCAGAATGCACAGTCTGACAGCCAGCGTTACGAGAATGCCTTTAAAACAGGTGGTGTTACAAAACAACAGGTAGACCAGGCCAAGCTTGCCCTTGTTAATGCAAAAGCACGCGTAGACCAGGCTAAAATAAACTATGGCGATGCGAGCATTAAAGCGAGCATTAATGGTATAGTAAACAAACGTAACATAGAGCCGGGTAGCGTTGTTGCACCGGGAACTGTATTGTTTGACCTTGTAGATGTATCTACTCTTAAGCTTAAAGTAAATGTAGACGAGCAGCACGTGGCAGGCCTTAAAAAAGGTGCAGCTATAAAAGTAAAAGCCAGCGTTTACCCTGATAAAGAGTTTAATGGCAAGGTTACATTTATTGCCCCTAAAGCAGACGGATCATTAAACTTTCCTGTAGAGATAGAAGTTGCTAACAATCCTGACAGCGAAATTAAAGCGGGTATGTATGGTACTGCAAACTTTACCGGAGGTGCAGCACAAAAAGTTGCTGTAAAAACCATTCCGCGTGTGGCGTTTGTGGGCGGCGTAGCAAACAACCAGGTTTTTGTGGTAAAAGATGGTGCAGTAACTCTTACTAAAATAGTATCGGGACGCATTTTTGGCGATGAGGTAGAAGTACTTGACGGCCTTAACGAAGGAGACATTATAGTTACCAGCGGACAGATTAACCTTACAAACGGCTCTAAAGTAACGCCTATTAAATAAGTATTAGGGATTTTGTTTTCAAACAGCTTGAAACTTTTAAACCTTAAACTTTAAACAAAGAATTAATGAAAATAGCAGAAATATCCATAAAACGGCCAACGCTTGTTATAGTGTTGTTCATTATACTTACGCTGGGTGGGCTTTTTAGCTACAGCAGCCTGAGTTACGAGCTTATACCAAAGTTCGAGATCAATGTAGTTACTATTTCTACAGTTTATCCCGGTGCTTCACCCGGTGAGGTAGAAAACACGGTGACCAAAAAAATTGAAGACGCGGTATCATCGCTGGAGCTGGTAAAAAAGGTTGAGTCTAAATCATACGAAAGTCTTTCGATAGTAGCCGTTACGCTTCAGCCGGAAGCCGATGCCGATTACACACTTAACGATGCGCAGCGTAAAATTAATGCTATCGAAAAAGATTTACCCGAAGATGTAGACCCGCCTTCGTTAAGTAAATTTTCCCTGAGCGATTTACCTATTATCACCATTGGTGCTACGGCAAAAATGGATGAGGTAGCTTTTTATGACCTGCTCGATAAAAAAATAGAGCCTATCCTTGCCCGTGTAAACGGTGTGGCACAGGTAAACCTTGTGGGTGGTGAAGAACGTGAAATACAGGTAAGCCTTGACCAGGAAAAACTTAAAGGTTATGGCCTTTCTATCCCAGATGTTCAGGCGGCTATATTATCGTCTAACCTTGATTTCCCTACAGGTAATATCCAGACAAGGGAAAGCTCTATGCTTGTACGTTTATCGGGTAAATACCGTAACGTAGAAGAGATGCGAAACCTGGTGGTATCATCTAAAAATGGCATTCAGGTGCGCCTTGGCGACATTGCCGATGTACAGGATTCAACCAAAGAAGTTAAGAAAATATCACGTGTAGACCGTAGCAGCGCTATTGTAATACAGATCATTAAGCAAACGGATGCCAATGCGGTATCTGTAAGTGAGGAGACAAAAGTTGCCCTGGCAAAAATTGAAAAAGATTACAAAAATTATGGCCTTAAGCTGGTAATTGCCGATGACAGCAGCGAGTTTACACTTGAGGCTGCCAGTGGTGTAATACACGATTTATTTATTGCGGTTTTCCTTGTGGCATTTGTAATGTTGTTCTTTTTGCACAGCTTACGTAATGCACTTATTGTAATGGTGTCTATCCCGGCATCGCTTATCGCTACGTTTATAGGTATTTACCTTATGGGGTACACCCTAAACTTAATGAGTTTGCTTGGGCTGTCGCTTGTGGTAGGTATCCTTGTAGATGATGCCATTGTGGTACTCGAAAATATTTACCGCCATATGGAGATGGGTAAGAACAGGGTGCGTGCAGCATATGAAGGCACTGCCGAGATTGGTTTTACCGTTACGGCTATTACCGTGGTAATTATAGTAGTGTTCCTGCCTATAGCTATGAGTACAGGCCTTGTAAGTAACATTATATCGCAGTTTTGTGTTACGGTGGTAATTGCTACTGCCCTATCGCTATTGTCGTCCTTTACATTAATACCGTGGCTGTCTTCTCGCTTCGGTAAGCTGGAACACTTAACCGGTAAAAATTTCTTCGAAAAAATCATTCTTTCTTTTGAAAGAGGCCTTGAAAAATTTACACATTGGGTAACCGATATCCTTAAATGGTGCCTTGGCCACAAAAGGTGGACTATACTTATTGTTGTTGTTTTATTCTTCTCGTCTATAGGATTATTGATTGGCGGATTTATTGGTGGGGAGTTCTTCCCTAAAATGGACAGGGGGCAATTCCTTGTACAAATGGAATTACCCAAAGATGCGTCTGTAGAACAGTCTAACCTTTCTACACAAAAAGCTGAAGATTACCTGAGCGGCCTTAAAGAAGTTGAAGGCCTTATTACCACCGTGGGCCAAACCAGCGAGGGTATGGGTGCCACGCAAAGTACTGCATACAAAGCAGAGATAAAAGTAACACTGGTAGACCGTGCCGAACGCGCCGACAATACTTTTGTATTTGCAGCACAGGTAAAGAGGGATCTTGAGAAAAAACTCGTAGGTGCAAAAATTAAAACCGTACCGGTAAGTATTATGGGTGGTGCAGATGATGCCCCTATAGCATTAACCGTTACCGGCCCTGATTTAGCAAGTGCTATGAAATTTGCACAGGATGCGGCTAAAAACCTTGCTAAGGTAACAGGTGCCACCGCAATAAAACTAACGTCTGAAGGGGGTAGCCCGGAGGTAAACGTACAGGTAGACCGCGATAAAATGGCATCGCTTGGCTTGTCTTTACAAACTGTGGGTATGACCATGCAAACAGCCTTTAATGGTAATACCGATGGTAAATTTCGTGCCGGTGAGTATGAATATGATATTAATATCCGTTTTAACGAATACAACCGTTCGAGCATTAACGATGTAAAAGACCTCGTATTCCTTAACAACGACGGTCAGCAGATAAAACTATCTCAATTTGCAACCGTGACCGAAGGTTCGGGGCCAAGCTTCCTGGAGCGTAGGGATAAAAGTGCATCTGTAACCATACAGGCTCAGGCGGCGGGTGTACCAAGTGGTACCGTAGCAGACAACTGGGAGAAAACGTACCTTGAAACCATGAAACGCCCTACAGGTGTAAACTATGTATGGGGTGGCGACAAGGAAAACCAGGCCGAAGGTTTTGGTACGCTTGGTTTAGCATTGCTTGCTGCTATTATATTGGTTTACCTTGTAATGGTGGGCCTTTACAACAGCTTTGTATACCCGTTTGTGGTACTGTTCTCTATACCACTATCGTTTATTGGGGCACTGGTAGCACTTGCACTTACTAACAATACTTTAAACATCTTTACCATATTAGGGGTTATTATGCTTATTGGCCTTGTGTGTAAAAATGCGATATTATTGGTAGACTTTACCAACCACCGTAAAGAGCATGGCGAAACTACATTTAATGCGCTTATACAAGCTAACCACGCACGTCTTCGCCCTATCTTAATGACAACTATTGCGATGGTGTTTGGTATGTTACCTATTGCATTGGCAACCGGTGCCGCCGCAGCTATGAACAATGGCCTGGCATGGGTAATTATTGGCGGACTTACAAGTTCGCTATTTCTTACCCTTATTATTGTACCGGTAGTATATTCTATATTTGACAGTGCAATAACACGCTTTAGCAAAGGCGAGCCTAAAGATTATGAAGCCTTAATGGTTGAAGATTATGACCATAAAGAATTAAGTGAAGATGGTTTTACAACCAAGCACGTTGATTAATTTTAAAAATATTTATTACCTGAAGCCCCAATGTAACCGTTGGGGCTTTTTTATTTTAAATTTTAAAAAAAATCCAAAAAAATATTCGTGCTTTTAAGATACTATTCCTGTATATAATTCATCATTTCGACTTTAAAAATTTTAATACCGAAATTATTATCCAAAATCACTCCTCATAAAACATTTTAATTACAAATGTAAGCTTATTTAGAATAAATAAGAATAAGCTTGTGTAATTTAGTTTTTGATTTTACATTTGCCGCAGAAAAACCAAATAAACAAAATGAACACTTTTAAACAATTTTTTTCCTGCCTGCTGTTATTGTGCACCTTTACAACCTGGGCACAGGATCGTGCAAATGTAAGTGGTACCGTTACATTAAGTGATAACACTCCTGCCGAAAACATATCGGTAGCATTAAAAGGAACATCACATGGTGCTGTTACTAATAAGAGCGGTACATACGAAATTAAGAATGTGAAACCGGGCAGCTATACCTTAGTGGTATCTGCCATTGGTGTAGAATCTGTACAGGAAACTATTACACTTGTTGCAGGCGAAAAAGCAACAAGAAACATTACGCTTTCTGAAAGCCAGGAGCAGCTCAAAGAGGTAATTATTGAGGCTAATAAGGCCAGTTTTGTAAAGACAACGAGCGAAGTGGTATCTAAAATGACTTTAAAAGATATTGAGAACCCACAAGTTTACAATACGATATCTGCCGAAGTTTTAAAACAACAGGTAATTACAAATTTTGACGATGCCCTTAACAATGCACCTGGGCTTGCCAAACTTTGGGAATCTACAGGCCGTGGCGGAGACGGAGCCGGTTATTTCTCATTAAGGGGATTTGCCGTGCAGCCCACAATGATAAATGGTGTGCCTGGCTTAACAACCGGCAGCCCTGACCCGGCAAACATTGAAAGAATAGAAGTTATAAAAGGCCCATCAGGCACATTATTTGGCAGCAGCCTTATATCTTACGGTGGTTTAATAAATGTCAATACTAAAAGACCTTATGATACTTTTGGTGGAAATGTATCGTACACAGGAGGCACTTATGGCCTTAACCGTTACACTATAGACGTAAATACACCATTAAATACAGAGAAAAAAGTATTCTTCAGGCTTAATGCAGCTTACCATACAGAAGACAGCTTTCAGGATGCAGGTTTTAAAAAATCGCTTTTTGTGGCTCCTTCATTGTCTTATGAGGTTAATGACAAATTATCGTTCCTTGTAAACACAGAATTCTATAATGGCAAAAGCACCAACCCTACCATGCTTTTTCTTGATAGGGGCGCACCAACACTTAGGGTACACAACTTAAAAGAACTTGGTTATGACAATCGTCGTTCTTACACAGGTAATGACCTTTATATAGAAACGCCTACATTTAACTTTCAGGGGCAGATGAATTATAAGTTTAGCAGCGAATGGAGATCTCAAACCATACTCTCAAGAACATCTGCAAAATCAGACGGATATTATTCTTATCTTTATGAAGGCACCCAATACTACCCAAGAGTAACAAGTGGCATAATACTTGGCCGATCTATGAATAAACAAAACTCTGAAACTACAGGGACAGATATCCAGCAGAATTTTATTGGCGATTTCAAAATTGGTAACATGCGCAACAGGATTGTAGCCGGTTTAGATTATTTTAATAGAAATGTAGTAGACAACAGTTCAGGATATGTATCAAATGGTGCTGTATACATAGGCAACAATCTTCGCCAATTTAACAATCAAGTGTTAAACATTACAAACGAGGCCGAATTTACTGATGACAGTGGCGTACTTACGCAGGCAGGTACCGATGCACTTTTAGCAACCACTTCAATAAATCATAGTAAAACAAAACAAGAAATATACAGTGCTTACGCCTCTGACGTGTTTAACTTTACACCTGCCCTATCTGCAATGGCGAGTTTAAGGATAGACCATTTTAGTAATGATAATGGCAATCAAACTGCACTATCTCCTAAATTTGGTGTAGTATACCAGCCAATACTGGATAAACTCTCGTTGTTTGCTAATTATATGAATGGCTTCTCCAATACAGATCCTACGACTAATACCCTCGCAGGGGTTGTGACTGCAGTATCGTTTGACCCTGAACACGCCAACCAGTTTGAAGTAGGTGCAAAAGTAAACCTTTTTAATAATAAGGTTACAGGATCTGTTAGTTATTACGAAACTAAAGTTAGCAATTCTGTTTACGCAATATATTCAACACAGCTTAACCCTGATGGTACTCCGGCACTTGATAATGACGGAAACCCTTTGCCTCAAAATGTTGCTAATTATAACAACGGTGGCCAGAAAAATAAAGGTATTGAGTTTTCTCTTACAGCTAATCCTGTAGAAGGCCTTAACATACTTGCAGGTTATAGTTATAACGACAGCAGGCTAACGGCGGGCGATCCAACATTTGTGAACTACAGGCCGGAAAGCGCGGGGCCACAAAACCTGGCTAACCTTTGGGCAAGCTATAAATTTAGCAACGGTTTACTTAATGGTTTTGGCTTAGGCTTTGGAGGAAACTACGCAAGCAAAAACAAGATATACAACCGTACTAATGGTAACTTTACAGTATCTGAATATACTGTTCTAAATGCTTCTGCTTTTTATAACGTAGATGCCTTTACAATAACATTAAAAGTAGACAATATTACAGATAAAGAATATTACAAAGGGTGGAGTACTATAAACCCACAAAGGCCAAGAATATTTGCTGCCAACCTTTCGTATAATTTTTAATAACCATAAACCTTTTCCTGAACCGGGAAGAGGTTTATATAAATTATTACAGCATGAAAAAATGTATTTTATTACTGGTAACGCTAATGGCATGCAGCAATGCTTTTGCCCACTTTATGTGGATAGAAACTGCCACTACAGGTAAGGCCGGTAAAAAGCAGGAAGTAAAAGTTTTCTTTGGAGAATATACGTATGGGCTTCAGGAAAAAGTGGCGGGTGATGCTTTTGCAAAAATGAAAAATTTTGAAGTTTGGGCAATTGCACCTAACGGAGAAAAAACAACACTTACACTACAGCCCGGCGAAGACTTTTACAGCGGTTATTTTACACCTGCAACTAACGGAACCTATACCCTTGTACTAAACAACAATAAAATAGATGTTGTTGATTATACCCAATACAACTTTGGTATTTTTAAAACGCACTATTATAGTACTGCAAAAGTTGTTGTAGGCGAGAAAGTTGCCGATACCGCTGCTTTAAACCCTGACGGGCTTACCATTGTTGATGCTACTAAAAAGCTGTCTGCACATAAGGCAGAAACTACACTAACCGTACTATACAAAGGGCAGCCCATAAAGGAAACAGAAATTACCATTTTTGTAGCCGACCAGTGGAGCAAAAAATTAACTACTGATGATAACGGAACCGTAAAATTCACTTTACCGTGGAATACCAAATATGTTGCAGAAGTAACAAAAAAAGAAGAAGTACCAGGCACTTATAATGGTAAAGAATACCAGTTTATATACCATTGCGCTACTTATGCCCTGCCCTTAGGCAAATAAATACAGCTGGCTCATGACAAAAAAGAAGAAGAAAAAAGATGTAAAACACTGGGTAGGCAAAGCCCATTTATGGCTCGGGTTAACATCCGGGCTTGTTGTTTTATTGCTGGCTGTAACGGGATGTATCTATGTTTTTAGTGTAGAAATAACTGGGTGGCTAAGACACGACGAAATGTATGTAAAAGAGGTTAAGCAGGAAAAGCTGCCCATGACCTTTTTATGGGAACAAACCCAAAAAGCAGTAGGCCCGGGCAAAAAAATAACCGGTGCACAGGCATATACCAACCCAAAAAAGGCTGTTGTGTTTACATGCTACAAGGCTGGCGACCCCAATTCTTTTTTTTACTTTAATTCGCTTGAGCAGTACTATACTATTTATACAGACCCCTACAGCGGCAAAGTTTTAGGCATGTATGATGAAGAGCTGGACTTTTTTAATATTGTAAAAATGCTGCACTGGAGCCTTTTGCTTAATGCACCTATTGGTCAGCAAATAATTGGGTGGAGTACTTTAATTTTTGTTATAATGCTTATTACAGGTATTATACTGTGGTGGCCTAAAAACAAAGCAGCCCGCAAACAAAGGCTATGGTTTAAGTGGAAAGACACCACTAAATGGCGCCGCAAAAACTACGACCTGCATAACATTTTTGGTTTTTATGTAGCAACTATAGCACTTATTGTTGCTTTTACAGGTATGGTATGGGCTTTTACATGGTTTCAGGGACTGGTATATATAGCTGGGTCGCTAAGCATTACCCCGCCAGAGCAGCTTATGGCACAGTCTAAAATTGCAAGAGCAAGCGATAAAGACCTCGCTTTTAACAAAGCTCTTGCTACGGCTATGAAAATGCATAACGACGCCGCAGGATTTTCTATAAGTAAACCTGCCGATAGTATTGCCGCTATAGATGTTTATGTAGGCCAGTACCCTAATGTGTACTACGTGTCGCACCAAATGAAGTTTGACCAGTACACCGGCAACCTCCTGGCCGAAAGGAAACACGAGGAAAAGAACTTTGGCGAAAAGCTAATTACTGCTAATTACGATATTCATGTGGGCGCCATACTTGGGCTACCGGGCAAGATACTTGCTTTTATTGCCAGCTTTATATGCGGGCTACTGCCTGTATCTGGCTTTCTTATATGGTACGGCCGTACCTATAAAAAAGGAAAGGCATAAATGCACATACATATATTATAAACCAAAGAGGCCCCGAAAATATTTTCGGGGCCTCTTTTATAAAATTTGAGTTAGTCCTTATTATTGAGTAAGGCTTATTTATTAACTGCTACAGCCCCGTTAGACCATTTTTTAACATCGGCAATCCTGCTGTTGCTATAGTCTACTTCGTTTAATGTAGCACCTGTCCAAAAAAACCATTTACCGGTTTTTTCTCCATTTTGGTATTCACCCATGCTTTGTTTAGTACCATCTTCGTTATAAGCAACCCATGCACCGTGTAGTTTGCCATCTTTATAAAAACCGGTTTGTTTTACATTGCCATTATCATAATAGTACGTACTTTTTATGATCTGGTTCTCTACTTCATGTTTAGGTTTTATATTTTGGGCAGATAGAACACCTGTTACAAGGAACAATCCTGCTATAATAATATTTTTCATATCTGTTTAGTTTTTAGCGTTATACATATCTCTATAACAAATGTATAAAATTAATTTACATAAAAAACATGTTTACGTAACAATTTGGTAACATTGAGAAAAACTTAACATTGGAAAATAAAAAAATCAGTTTAAAGCACTGGTTTTCAATTATTTAGGATTAAACCCTATTTTAATTGTTTATTAAACATGCGCTGTAACTCCGGGTTAGATGGCCTCACAGCATCGGCATCAACCACAATTCCGTTAGGGTCTATAAAAATAAAGCGTGGTATAGAACGTATACCGTAAGCTTTAATAAAATCAGATTCCCAGTCTTTATCAGCCATGAGCTGTGTACCTCCCAGCGACTCTTTAACAACCAGTTCTTTCCACTTATCATGGTCTTTAGCTTTATCTATAGACAGGCTTACAAAAACAATATTCTTATCCTTAAATTTTTCTTCTACCTCCTGCAGGAAAGGTATTTCCTGGCGGCAAGGGCCGCACCATGTAGCCCATACATCTATATAAACATACTTGCCTTTAAGTTGAGACAGCTTAGTAGTGCCACCTTCAAAATTCTCGAAATTAAAATCCGGCGACTTTCTATTTACAAGGCGATGCTTATAAATCTCTTTAGCAATCTCTTTTGGCAGGTTTTTCCTGTCTATATAATCAATTTTAAATTCTAAGTTCATGGCCATCATATCAGTTCGTGGTTTGCTTTTTAAAACAGCAACCCAGGTATTAACCATAGCGTTTACATCTTTTTCCAACTCTTCCTGGGTAAAGGCAGCCTTGTATTTATCAACAAGCTTATATTTATCACGCTCCATGCCCACTACAAAATCGTTCTCCTTTGCACCTACCCCTTCAAAGTGCAGCGTTTGTACAAAGTTTTTAGCATCGGCAGTTATGGTAAGGTCAAACTCATTCTCTAACCAAATTTGCGTTTTCACATCGCCAATGCTTAGTGTAAACATATTAGCTCCCTGTTGGATTTTACCTTCAAAATGGCCCTTAGCATTTAATGCCATAGCCCTGTGCCACCTGCCCGATTTGCTTGTAACCACAACAGAGTCGGCAGTAGTATTTGTTATGTCACCTTTAAAATTAACAAGGTCAGCTTGGGCAAAAGCGCCGGTACCTACAAGTAGTGCTACTAATAATTTCTTCATGGTAAATTGGTATTAAACAAAAAACCCATGCAAAAAGCATGGGTTAGTAAATATAATAATTAATTACTTACTTAAGTAATTTATCAAGCTGTTCCTGTAGTGCAGGGTCTGATGGCCTTTTAGCATCGGCATCAACCACATTTCCTTTAGGATCTATAAGTATAAAACGTGGTATAGAGTTAATTCCGTAGGCCTGTATAAATTCTGATTTCCAGTTATTATCAGCAATAAGCTGTATACCTCCCAAAGCTTTGTCTGTTACCATTTTTTTCCATTTTTCATGGTCTTTGGCGGTATCTATAGATATGCTTGTAAACACAATGTCTTTACCGTGGTATTTCTCTTCTATTTTTTGCAGAAAAGGAATTTCCTGGCGGCAGGGCCCACACCATTGTGCCCAAACATCTATATACACATATTTACCTTTAAAATCTTCCAGTTTGGTAGTACCGCCCTTAAAGTTCTCATAGTTAAAAGCAGGCGATGGCTTGCCCTTTAACTTGCCGGTGGCAAGAGCCTGCTGAGCCATCTGGGTAAGTTGTTGTTTTTCCTGCCCTAACTGAGCTTTAAGCCCATTCCTGAATGTTTCGTCGTAAGCCGCATCATTAATAACAACCTCTGTACTTTTTACGCGTGCGTCTATAAGCTTGTTAAGCGCATCGCCATCGCCTAAAGAAGCGTTAATGCTGTTGCCAAACGTTTCGTCTTCCAGCGTTCTCTTAGCAAGGTAATTATTTTCTTTTTCGCCTGTACCTTTAAACTTAATAGTTTCGTCAAACTGTTTAGCATCCATAGTCATGCTAAGGTCAAAACCATTTTTAAGGTACACACTTGCATATTCAGCACCGTCAAACAATTGGTAAACTCCGGGTTGCGGTACAGCAAAAGCATCGGTAAACTTCCCTTTTGCATCCCCCTTTATAACTTTTGTAAAAGTACGCGAACGCACAATAAGCGAATCGCTGTTGCGGTTTTGTATCGTAGCGGTAAACTTTACCTTATCAGCCTGTGCAAACACACCGGCATAAACAAAAAGAAGCAGTAATAAGATCTTTTTCATTGTTGAATTAAATTAGTGATCGTAAAATTAAAATTTGTTTACCATATAACGCATATCATGCAACAACTATTTGCTTAACCAGCCCAAAATAACATATATTAAAACTATTGTTACATATTTTAGTATCTTGCAGTACCAACAATTAAAGACAAATACCCATGAAATTAAAATGTATTGCAGCTACCTTTTTATTATGCCTTTTTATATCCTGTAATGAAAATATAGAGACTAAAAAGGTTGAAGGCAAGTATACGATAGATCTGCCGTCTTATTTAGATGAAACAAAAGACCTTAACAAAGCTGCATCACTGCAATACAAAAACGATTTTAAAGAATTTTATGTGTTAGTTTTTGATGAGTCAACGCAGGATTTTCATAAAGCCCTTAGCGATGGAGGATTAGACTATGAGCCCAACTTAAATGGCTACAGTGAAATTCTTGCTACTGATATAGCAAAATCATCGGGGCTAAGCGTTGCACCAAAAATGCAAAACAGGACCATTAATAATCTTGATGCCCGCATACTACAATTTGACGGCAGAGTAAATGATGTAGACGTATTTTGGAAAATAGCTTATTTAAAAGGTAAAAACCGCTACTACCAAATACTCACATGGACACCCTCTACTAAAAAAACAGATAACGAAGCCGCCATGGATGCTATACTAAACTCGTTTAAAGAAACCGATAAAAGCAAAAGCCGTTAAAATGTTTTTTAATGCATAGAGCATTATTGGTAATAGTTACTAAATTTGCAGCACAAAAATTTAAGTAATGTACAGAAGCCATAATTGCGGGCAGTTAACTGCCGCCGATATTAACAAGGAAGTAACATTAGCCGGATGGGTGCAAAAAACCCGTAACAAAGGATTTCTTATCTGGACAGACCTTAGGGATCGCTACGGTATTACCCAGTTAATATTTGATGCCGACCGTACCCAAAAAGAAGTTTTTGAGCTTGCCGGCACACTGGGCAGGGAGTTTGTTGTACAGGTAAAAGGCACTGTTATAGAGCGCGAGAGTAAAAATGCTGGTATGGCTACAGGCGATATCGAAATTTTAGTAACACAGCTTACAGTTCTTAATGCATCGCTTACCCCTCCTTTTAGCATAGAAGATGATACCGATGGCGGAGAAGACATCCGTATGAAATACCGCTACCTTGACATTCGCCGTAACCCGGTTAAAAACAGCCTGCTGTTTCGCCACCGCGTTGCTATGGAGGTGCGCAACTATTTATCTTCTCAGGGATTTATAGAGGTAGAAACACCGGTACTTATAAAATCAACACCAGAGGGTGCGCGCGATTTTGTGGTGCCAAGCCGAATGAACGAAGGGCAGTTTTATGCCTTGCCACAATCGCCGCAAACTTTTAAGCAGTTGCTTATGGTGGGTGGCATGGATAAATATTTCCAGATCGTAAAATGTTTTCGTGATGAAGACCTTCGTGCCGACCGCCAGCCGGAGTTTACCCAGATTGACTGCGAAATGGCATTTGTAGAACAGGAAGATATTATACAACAGTTTGAAGGGCTTGCCAGCCATTTACTAAAAGAAGTAAAAGGTATAGAGACAGGTGCTTTCCCGAGGATGACGTATGACCAGGCCATGAAAAAATATGGTAACGACAAACCGGATATCCGTTTCGGGATGGAATTTGGCGAACTGAACCAGTGGGCACAACATAAAGAATTTGCAGTATTCAACAATTCAGAACTTGTTGTGGGTATCGCCGTTCCCGGTGCAGCCACATACACCCGTAAAGAAATTGACGGACTTATAGACTGGGTTAAGCGCCCACAGGTAGGTGCTACAGGTATGGTATATGCAAAATATGAAGCAGACGGAACTATAAAATCATCGGTAGATAAATTTTATGACCAGGCAGATTTACTGCAGTGGGCAGAAATTACAGGTGCAAAACCGGGCGACCTTATATTAGTTCTATCTGGCGATGCCCATAAAACCCGCACACGCCTTAGTGCCCTGCGCATGGAACTTGCTACACGTTTAGGCTTGAGAAACCCGGAAGTATTTGCACCATTGTGGGTTGTAGACTTCCCGCTATTAGAGTGGGATGAAGATACAGAACGTTTCCATGCTATGCACCACCCGTTCACATCGCCAAAGCCGGAAGATATTGCGTTGCTGGAAACAGATCCTGGAGCAGTGCGCGCTAATGCTTATGACCTTGTACTTAACGGTAACGAGATAGGCGGCGGCAGTATACGCATACACGATAAAGCTACACAGTCGCTTATGTTTAAGTATTTAGGCTTTACCGAAGAGCAGGCAAAAGCACAGTTTGGTTTCCTTATGGATGCTTTTCAATATGGTGCGCCACCACATGGCGGCCTTGCTTTTGGTTTCGACCGGTTTGTGGCAATATTAGGCGGACAGGAAACAATACGCGATTTTATTGCGTTCCCTAAAAACAACAGTGGCCGCGATGTAATGATAGATGCACCATCTGTAATAGACGATGCACAGCTAAACGAGCTGCACATAAAGCTTAAGTAATAAAACAAGACTTATATATGTTAGGGCTATTTAATTTTTTAATTATTTAGCCCTAATTTTTTGCTTGCCTTTCAAATAAAGATATAGTTTAACTTTAGGGGTATTATAAATACGCATTAATAAATTAAACGATAGGGTTAAAAACACTGTTTTAAAGCAATTAAAGTTGTACAAAATCAAATATCCAAAACACTAAAGGCGGTGGGGATTCAAGTCTAAAAGCAATCTGAAAATTTCTAAAATAAACAATTATTGCTTCGTTTTGAGTCAAAAAATACAGAAACAGCAACATCTTAAATATTGCTCAATTTATAACATAATCTACGCAAACTGTAATAATAATTACAACATATTGAAAAATAATGGTTTTAAATAATTATTTTTTAAATTAATTAACATACTGTATTGTAGTGTCATAAATAATTTTATCTTTGATTATTATTAATTATTTTTTACTATAATGCGAACAGGTAAAGTTAAATTTTTCATTGAATCTAAAGGTTATGGATTCATTACAGATGACGAAACAGGAAGAGACATCTTCGTACATGCAACCGGACTTAATGCGGAAAACCTGCAAGAAGGCGATAAAGTAAGTTACGTTGAAGAAGACGGTAAAAAAGGTAAAGTTGCTGCTCAGGTAGCATCTATGAGCTAAACATAAAATAGCATCAATTACCACCTTAAAACAAGAATGAGCCGCTCTAACTATAGAGCGGCTTTTTTTAGCTAATACCAGCACATATCGTAGTATTTTACATGTTTTTTTAGCAATTCGTTAACAATCAAAATACTGCAATAGCAACTTTACATAAACCCGAATTATTATGAATTAAATTTTTATTTAGAACCAATAAAAATTGACCTCATATTTATTTTCTCTCAAAAAAACGTTGAATTAGTTTGATTATGACGTGTATATTTGTGAATTGTTACACAATAAAACATTTAGTTTATGCAAACCAGCCAGGCAGATTACTTTCCTATTTTAATGCAGCTTATACTTGCAGTAGGTTTTGTGACCGGAACCATCTTTGTTTCAGGCAAACTTGGCCCTAAAAGAAACTCCCTAAACAAAGACAAAAACTTTGAATGTGGTATAGAATCTGTAGGTAATGCGCGTATTCCATTTTCGGTAAAATATTTCCTTGTAGCCATATTATTCGTATTATTTGATGTGGAAGTTATATTCATGTACCCATGGGCGGTAAATTTTCGCTCAATGGGGTTTGAAGGACTAATAAAAATGGGCATTTTTATGTTCCTCCTTATAGTTGGTTTCTTCTATGTAATGAAGAAAAAAGGACTGGAGTGGGAATAATTGGGTATGCTTTTTGAAAGCATATACCTGATAATCAAAATTAATTTACAATGAGCAAGTCAACAGATATAAAAATTGTCGATGCTCCCCCGGGAGTCGAAGGCAGCGGTTTTTTTGCAACAAAGCTGGATACAGTTGTGGGTATGGCACGAGCTAACTCACTATGGCCTTTGCCTTTTGCCACTTCATGCTGCGGTATAGAGTTCATGGCAACTATGGCATCGCACTATGATGTAGCCCGTTTTGGGTCAGAACGTATGAGTTTCTCTCCACGCCAGGCAGATATGCTGCTTGTTATGGGTACCATAGCAAAAAAAATGGCGCCTATTTTACGCCAGGTTTATGAGCAAATGGCCGAGCCACGCTGGGTTATTGCCGTAGGTGCCTGTGCATCGTCAGGCGGTATTTTTGATACGTACTCTGTACTTCAGGGTATAGATAAGGTAATCCCTGTAGATGTTTATGTACCGGGATGTCCGCCAAGGCCGGAGCAAATACTGGACGGTATCATGACACTTCAGGACATTGTAAGGAACGAATCTGTAAGGAGAAGAAGTTCTCCCGAATATCAAGAACTAATGGCTTCTTATAATATAACATAATGGCTTTAGAAACATCTGTAATAGAAGATAAACTTACTGGCAAATTTGGCGACAAAGTTACCGGCTTTATCCAGATAAAAGATATATTATCGTTTGAGGTGCACGCCGATGCGATGAACGATGTAATGCGTTTTCTTAAGGAAGATGAATTGCTTCGCTTTAATTTTTTAACCGATGTTTGCGGGGTACACTACCCTGACAACGAGGTTAGCAGGCAGTTTGCAACTGTATACCACATGCACAACTGGATAGACAATGTGCGCATACGCTTTAAAAGTTTCCTTGATGGCGAAAAGCCGGAAATAGATACTGCTACCAACCTGTTTTTAAGTGCTAACTGGCAGGAACGCGAAACCTACGATTTTTACGGTATTATTTTTAAAGGCCACCCACAGCTTAAAAGAATTTTAAACATGGACGAGATGGTGTCTTTCCCGATGAGGAAAGAGTTTCCGCTGGAAGATGGTGGGCGTACCGATAAAGATGACCGCTTTTTTGGCCGTAAGCCAGACAATGTTAATAATAACTAACCGGGAATAAATTTTAATATAAAATGTCAGACCTGTTATTACCACCAGAGCACCGCTATGCCAAGATGATTGAGCAAAGGCAGAATGAAGACGGCAGCGAGCTCTCTATACTAAACCTTGGTCCTACGCACCCTGCTACGCATGGTATCTTTCAGAACATTCTTTTAATGGATGGCGAGAGGATACTGGATGGCGAAGGTACCGTAGGATACATACACCGTGCTTTTGAAAAAATTGCCGAAAACAGGCCGTTTTACCAAATAACCCCGCTTACAGACAGGATGAACTACTGTTCTGCCCCTATTAACAATATGGGCTGGTGGATGACATTAGAGAAAGCTCTGGATATAGAAGTACCTAAAAGGGTGCAGTATTTAAGGGTTATTGTTATGGAGCTTGCACGTATTGCAGACCATATTATATGTAACTCTGTACTTGGTGTAGATACCGGAGCACTAACAGGATTTTTATATGTTTTTCAATACCGCGAAAAAATATACGAAATATACGAAGAGATCTGCGGAGCCCGACTTACTACAAATATGGGCCGTATAGGCGGATTTGAAAGAGACTGGAGCCCTGCAGCCTTTAAAAAAATAGATGATTTTTTAAATGAATTTCCGGATATCTGGAGAGAGTTTGAAAACCTTTTGGCAAGAAACAGGATTTTTATGGACCGTACTATTGATGTAGGCCCAATATCTGCCGAGAAAGCCATGAACTATGGCTTTACAGGCCCTAACCTTCGTGCTGCCGGTATAGATTACGATATTCGCATTATGCAGCCGTACAGCTCTTACGAAGATTTTGAATTTAATGTTCCCGTAGGAAAATCAGGCGATACATACGACAGGTTTTGCGTGCGCAATGCCGAAGTGTGGGAGAGCCTTAGTATAATTAAACAAGCCCTGGCTAAACTGCCTGAAGGGCCTTTTCATGCTAACGTACCTGATTATTACCTTCCTCCTAAAGATGAAGTGTACCACAATATGGAGGCGCTTATTTACCACTTTAAAATTGTTATGGGCGAAATACCGGTACCAAAGACCGAAGTTTACCACCCGGTAGAGGGCGGTAATGGCGAACTTGGTTTTTACCTTATTACAGATGGTAGCCGCACGCCATACAGGCTGCATTTCCGCAGGCCATGTTTTATTTACTACCAGGCATTTAACGATATGGTAAGGGGGCAAATGCTGTCTGATGCTATAGCAACGTTATCGAGCCTTAATGTTATTGCAGGCGAACTGGACGCATAGAATTATTTTAAATTTTGAATTACGAATTTTAAATTACGGATTACGAATTGAAGGTGGCGATGCCATTTAAAATTTAATATTCAACATTTAAAATGAAATAGAAAAAAGAAGGATGGAGATTAGTCACGCACATCAGGAAATCAATATAAAACCGGCTTTGCAGGCAAGGATAGACGAGCTGTTAAGCCACTATCCTGCAGATAAAAAGAAATCGGCGTTGCTGCCCGTGCTTCATGAAGTACAGGACGCACACGATAACTGGCTTAGCATAAAGCTACAGGACAAAGTTGCCGAAATACTTGATATTAAACCTATTGAAGTATATGAGGTTGTATCGTTTTATACAATGTACAACCAGAAGCCTATAGGTAAATTTATGTTTGAGTTTTGCAGGACTTCGTGCTGTGCACTGCGTGGTGCCGAAGACCTGATGGAGTATACCTGTAACAAACTTGGCGTTAAAGAAGGCGAAACTACTGCCGATGGTTTATTTACCGTGGTAGGTGTAGAGTGCCTGGGTGCATGTGGTTATGCCCCTATGCTACAGGTGGGCGATTTTTACAAAGAGCACCTTACTAAAGATAAGGTTGATGCGCTTATAGACGACTGCAGGGCAGGAAAAGTAGATTTACACAAACTGACCATTACTGAATAACAATGGCTACAAAGATATTATTAGAACACGCAAATGTACCGGGCATAAAAACCTACGAAGTGTACCGCCAGCATGGTGGTTACCGCTCTGTAGAAAAGGCACTTAAAGCCATGACCCCGGACGAAGTAGTGGAAGAAGTAAAAACCAGTGGCCTTCGTGGCCGTGGTGGTGCAGGTTTCCCTACCGGAATGAAATGGAGCTTTATCGATAAAAAATCGGGTAAGCCAAGACACCTTGTTTGCAATGCAGACGAGTCTGAGCCGGGAACGTTTAAAGATCGTTATTTAATGGAGTACATTCCGCACCTTTTAATAGAGGGAATGATTACTTCGAGCTACGCACTGGGCTGTAACCTAAGTTACATTTACATTCGTGGCGAATATATGTGGGTTTACCGCATATTAGAAAAAGCAATTAAAGAAGCCTATGCCGCTGGATGGCTGGGTAAAAATATATTAGGTACAGGCTGGGATTTAGAGCTGCATGTACACTGTGGTGCCGGAGCTTACATTTGCGGCGAAGAAACGGCACTTATAGAATCGTTGGAAGGTAAAAGGGGCAACCCAAGGATAAAACCACCATTCCCGGCTGTAAGCGGTTTATGGGCTAACCCTACCGTGGTAAACAATGTAGAGTCAATCTCTGCAGTGCCATGGATCGTGAACAATACCGGAGCAGAATATGCTAAAATTGGTATTGGCCGCTCTACAGGTACAAAACTATTCTCAGCATCTGGGCACTGTAAAAACCCGGGCGTTTATGAAATTGACATGGGTATGACGGTTGACGAATTTATGAATTCTGACGAATATCTTGGCGGAATGATGGACGACAGGCCTCTTAAAGGATTAATTCCCGGAGGATCATCGGTGCCAATATTACCTACAAACCTTATTTTTAAAACAGCAGCCGGTGAAGACCGGTTGATGACATACGAATCGCTTGCCGATGGTGGTTTTGCAACAGGATCATCTTTAGGATCAGGAGGTTTTATAGTATATAATGATACTTCATGTATTGTACGTAATACCTGGAATTTCTCAAGGTTTTACCACCACGAAAGCTGCGGACAGTGTTCGCCGTGCCGTGAAGGTACCGGATGGATGGAAAAAGTATTGCACCGTATAGAAAATGGTCACGGCCGTGAAGAAGATATTGACCTTCTTTGGGACATTCAGCGCAAAATAGAGGGCAATACGATATGCCCACTTGGCGATGCAGCAGCATGGCCGGTAGCAGCGGCAATTCGCCACTTTAGGGACGAGTTTGAATACCACGTTCGCTTCCCTGAAAAAATTAAGAACAGAGACCATTTTGTAAATGAGCCTTTTGAAAAGGTGAAGCATTTGGTAGCTAAACAAGCAGTACTATAGTTTATAAAGTTATAATGTTGAAAGTTGTAAAGTTCTTAATGGACTACCGGCTTTCGATCTCAAATAAAAAGAAAGCTGAAATATAAACTGTGTTTAAGGGTTCAAAAAAAACTTTAAACATTACAAACATTCAACTTTCAAACATTAAAAGCAATGAAAGTAACAATAGACGGCCAGGAAATAGACGTAGAACCGGGGACCACCATCCTGCAGGCTGCGCGCAAAATAGGCGGCGAATCCGTTCCGCCAGCCATGTGCTATTACTCTAAACTTAAAGGTAGCGGTGGTAAATGCCGTTGCTGCCTGGTAGAAGTTTCTAAAGGCAGCGAAGCCGACCCAAGGCCTATGCCTAAGCTTATGGCATCATGCGTAACAGGATGTATGGACGGTATGGAGGTAAACAGCATCTCGTCTGAAAGGGTTGTGGATGCCCGTAAATCGGTAACAGAATTCCTTTTGATAAACCACCCTCTTGATTGCCCTGTGTGCGACCAGGCCGGTGAGTGCGACCTGCAAAACCTTAGTTTTAAGCACGGTGCGGCAAAAACACGTTTTATAGAAGAGAAGCGTACCTTTGAGCCAGAGAATATTGGCCCAAACATACAACTTCACATGAACCGTTGCATTTTATGCTACCGGTGTGTAATGGTTGCAGACCAGCTTACCGATAACCGTGTGCACGGTGTAATGAACAGGGGCGACCATTCGCAAATTTCTACAGCAATATCTAAGGCTATTAACAATGAGTTCTCGGGTAACATGATCGATGTTTGCCCTGTGGGAGCCCTTACCGATAAAACATTCCGCTTTAAACAAAGGGTTTGGTTTAACAAGCCTTACAATGCGCACAGAAACTGTACTAAATGCTGTGGTAAAACCACACTTTGGATGTTTGGCGACGAGATACAAAGGGTTACAGCACGTAAAGATGAGTACCACGAAGCGGAAGAATTCATTTGTAACGAATGCCGTTTTGACCATAAAGACACCGCAGACTGGGTAATTGAAGGCCCTCGTAAATTCGAGAAAGATTCGGTTATCAACCAAAACAATTATACAAGGAAAATTACCCCTGTAAAAATTGAGACAGAACATAACATACTGCTTGGCCGCGACCAGGACCGTGTAAAAATAAGTATGCCTGCCGTGCCGCTTAGGCTGGAGGAACAGGAAATATATAAAGAAGGTAACGTATAGAGGTTGATGGTTTGTAGTTATTTGTTGCTGGGTGTCCCACAACTTTTAACTTTTAAGCTATAAACTTTAAACTAAAGAAAAATGGATCAAGCAATTATTATAGAAAAGGGCATATTTATAGTGGCAATTTTTGCCATAACGATGCTTTTTGCCATGTATGAAACCTTAGCCGAGCGCAAAATTGCCGCATGGCTTCAGGACAGGATAGGCCCTAACCGCGCAGGCCCGGGTGGTATATTACAGCCCCTTGCCGATGGTTTAAAACTATTTTCAAAAGAAGAATTTTTCCCTGCTACAGAAAACAGGTTCCTTTTTATTTGTGGCCCGGCCATATCTATGATCACTGCCTTAATGACAAGTGCCGTAATTCCGTGGGGAAGCAGCCTTAATATTATGGGCCGCGATGTAGTTTTACAGGCAACAGATATTAACATTGGTATCCTTTATGTTTTTGGTGTACTGTCTATAGGTGTTTATGGTATCATGATAGGCGGATGGGCATCAAATAATAAATTTTCCCTTATGGGTGCTATGCGTGCCGCATCTCAAATGATATCGTATGAGGTTGCTATGGGATTAGCCATTATTGCACTTACAATGATGACGCAGAGCCTTAGCCTTAGCGATATTGCTGCTGGCCAGCACGGCTGGAGGTGGAATGTGTTGTACCAGCCTGTAGGGTTCCTTATATTTTTAGTATGTTCGTTTGCCGAGACTAACCGTACCCCTTTTGACCTTGCCGAGTGTGAGGCAGAGCTTATAGGTGGTTACCATACTGAATATTCTTCTATGAAAATGGGTTTCTACTTATTTGCTGAGTATGCAAGTATGTTTATATCATCTACAGTATTAGCAGTGCTTTACTTTGGTGCTTACAACTATCCCGGTATGGACTGGGTTAAAGATAATGCAGGTGCTAACATTGCAAGCATTTTAGGTATTGGAGTATTGTTTATAAAAATATGTTTCTTTATATTCTTTTATATGTGGATTCGCTGGACGGTGCCAAGGTTCCGTTATGACCAACTTATGAAACTGGGATGGAAAATGCTTATACCGCTTGCAATAGCTAACATTGTAATTACAGGTATTTTAATACTATTTTTTGATAATAATTTACACCTTTAACAGGTTAAACGATAGATAAAATGTCAATACAAAACGTATCATTATCGGGAAAGAAAATAGAGGTTTCTAATAAAAAGATGACCTTTTTGGAGAGCCTGTACCTTGTGGCAATTGCCAAAGGACTTATGATAACCATAAAACACCTTTTTACAAGAAAGGTAACTATTAAATATCCGGAAGAAACCCGCGAACTTAGCCCTGTATACCGTGGTCAGCACATGCTTATGCGCGATGACGAAGGTCGTGAGCGTTGTACTGCCTGTGGGCTTTGCGCCCTTTCCTGCCCTGCAGAGGCTATTACCATGAAAGCTGAAGAACGCAAACCGGAAGAGAAACACCTGTACAGAGAAGAGAAATATGCTTCTATTTATGAAATAAACATGCTGCGTTGCATTTTTTGCGGCCTGTGTGAAGAAGCATGCCCTAAACAGGCCATATATCTTACTAAAAGCAGGGTTATGGTAAAATCTAACACTGACAGGGAAGAATTTATTTACGGAAAAGAAAAACTTGTTATGCCGCTTGATATGGCTATCAGGAATACCCAAATGCAAACGGCTAACTAATATGATAACAATTGTATTTTATATCTTATCGGCTATTACACTTGGTACTGCGTTTTTAACTATACTTAGTAAAAACCCTATACACAGTGCCATTTATCTTGTTTTATGCTTCTTTTCTATCGCCGGGCATTACCTTATGTTTAATGCACAGTTTCTTGCCATAGTACATATTATAGTATACTCTGGCGCGATCATGATCCTTATGTTGTTTACCATAATGCTTATGAACCTTAATAAGGAAGACGAACGACATAAACCTATACTTTCGCGCATTGCTGCTGTAGTATCTTTTTGCCTTGTGGCATTTGTACTATTAGCCACCTTTATAAAAGCACAGCCAGTAATAAGGGAATATAAAGTATCTGGCCAGGATTACCAAAGCATACAGGTACTGGGTAAAGTATTACTTAACGATTATATGGTTCCGTTTGAATTTGCATCGATACTGCTTTTAGTATCTATGATAGGTGCGGTACTATTATCTAAAAAAGAACACATCAATAGTTAATATGGAAAATATATTACAGGAAATAGGCATCGACAATTATATATACCTCGCTACCCTACTGTTTTGTATAGGTATCTTTGGGGTACTATACAGGCGTAACGCCATTGTTATGTTCATGTCTATAGAAATTATGCTTAATGCCGTTAACCTTTTGCTGGTAGCTTTTTCTACCTACCACCAGGATGCAGCCGGGCAGGTTTTTGTATTCTTCTCTATGGCGGTTGCCGCCGCAGAGGTTGCTGTGGGCCTTGCCATACTGGTAGTGGTATTTAGAAACCACAACGGTATTGATATTGATAACTTAAAGAATTTAAAAGGATAACGCCCGATGGAGACTAATTTGGCCTTACTATTACTATTTGCCCCCTTTGCAGGGTTTTTAATCAATATCTTTTTTGGTAAAAAAATAAGCAGGACACTATCGGGTACGCTGGGCACTATTGCCGTGGCAGTATCATTTGCAGTAACCGTATTTTTCTTTTTACAGGTAAGCAGCACCAAGGTTCCCGTTATGGTAGACCTTTTTCAGTGGCTTACACTACAAAATTTTAGCGTAAACTTTAGTTTTCAGCTGGATCAGTTATCGTTACTGTGGTTAATGTTTGTAACCGGTATTGGTACATTAATACACGTTTACTCCATCAGCTATATGCACGATGACGAAAATATCAATAAGTTTTTTGCTTACCTAAACCTGTTTATCTTTTTCATGATAACACTGGTAATGGGTAGTAACCTTCTTATCATGTTCATTGGCTGGGAAGGTGTTGGGCTTTGCTCTTACCTGCTTATCGGCTTCTGGTATAAAAACCAGGATTATAATGATGCCGCCAAGAAAGCATTTATCATGAACCGTATTGGTGACCTTGGTTTTCTTATTGGGATATTTATATTAGGCTACCTTTTTCATACTGTAGAGTTTACAGGCATGAAAACCATGCTTGATAATAAATGGCCTGTAGATCAATCTCTGTTGGGTATTGCCATGCTGTGCCTGTTTATAGGTGCCTGTGGTAAAAGTGCCCAGATACCTTTATACACCTGGTTACCCGATGCGATGGCAGGCCCTACTCCGGTATCGGCATTAATTCACGCGGCAACAATGGTAACAGCGGGTATTTTTATGATAACAAGGCTTAACTTCCTTTTTAACCTTACACCGGATGTACTTGAAATAATTGCCATTGTAGGCGCTATAACATCATTAGTGGCTGCCTCTATAGGACTGGTACAAAATGATATTAAAAAAGTGCTTGCTTACTCTACCGTTTCTCAATTAGGCTTAATGTTCCTTGCCCTTGGGCTTGGCGCTTATGAGGTAGCTGTTTTCCATGTAATAACACATGCTTTCTTTAAAGCTTGTTTATTCCTTGGCTCCGGCTCTGTTATACACGCATTACATGGCGAACAGGACATGCGCAACATGGGCGGACTTCGCAAAGTAATGAAGATAACATTCATCACTTTCCTTATTTCAACCCTGGCTATCTCAGGTTTACCACCATTATCCGGTTTCTTTTCTAAAGATGAAATATTGCTAACAGCTTTTCACCACAATAAACCATTATGGGTTATTGGTTCTATAGCTTCTATCATGACAGCTTTTTATATGTTCCGCCTGGTGTACCTAACTTTTTACAAAGATTTTAGGGGTACCGAAGAACAAAAGCATCATTTACATGAATCGCCATCGCTAATAACATTCCCCCTTGTAGTGTTGGCTATACTTGCCTTTTTTGGTGGTGCAATAAGCTTCCCCGGAATTAGCTGGCTTAACGAATACCTTGCCCCTGTAATGGCTAAACCTGCCGTACATGAGCATTTAGGCACAACTGAATATATCCTTATGGGTATCGCTGTGGCAGGTGCCTTTTTAGGTATTGGCCTGGCATACAATAAATACATAAGCAAAGGCGAAGTACCGCCTCAGGACAGCGAGATTACCGGTGTAGCCGGAGTGCTGTACAACAAATATTATGTAGACGAAATTTATACCGCAATAATTGTAAAACCAATATATGCCATAGGCAGCTTCTTTAAGAATGTTACAGAAGCTGCAATATCAGCCTTCATTTTAGGCTTGGGCAAAGTGACTGTACTGTTAGGCAACGAGGGTAAAACAATACAAAATGGCAGCATAGGTTTTTATCTTTTGTTTTTTGTACTGGGCGTTTGCTCTATTATAGGTTATATATTTCTGGTAAAATAATTCATACTGATGGACGTATCTTTTATACTTATTATTCTATTGTTTGGCGCAGGGGCAACATATTTTGTTGGCGATAAATGGGCATCTAAAGCAGCGCTAATTTTTAGTTTTGCAGCTTTTGCGGCTACTGCCTATATTACATATCTTTTTAGCACAGGGCATAAAGTAAACTCAATGCATTTATGGATACACAATCCTAAGGTATTGTTTGCCTTGCAGGCCGATGGATTATCTCTTGCAATGACCTTGCTTACAACAGTACTTACACCTATAATCGTATTTACCTCTTTTGGAAACCTGTTCCCAAAAACAAGGTCGTTTTATGCTCTTATACTTTTTATGGCATTTGCTATGGTAGGTACTTTCTTGGCTGTAGATGGGTTACTGTACTACATTTTCTGGGAACTATCGTTAATACCGATATACTTTATCGCTCTTATATGGGGTAGCGGAGATGCTAAAGAACGCAAGACAGCGGTGGTAAAATTCTTTATCTACACGTTTGCAGGTTCATTGTTTATGCTTGTTGCTTTTGTATACCTGTACCAAAAAAGGCATTCGTTTCTTAATGTACATTTATATAGTGCTATACTTAGCAAAAATGAACAGATATGGATATTCTTAGCATTCTTCTTAGCGTATGCAATTAAAATTCCTATTATACCTTTTCATACATGGCAAGCCAATGTGTACAAAAAAGCGCCGGCTGCAGGTACTATGCTGTTATCTGGTATTATGCTTAAAATGGCATTATATAGCATAATAAGATGGCAACTGCCCATAGCACCTTTAGCCGCCACACAATACAAATACATACTAATAGGCCTTTGTATTGCGGGTGTAATTTACGGCTCTATATTAGCACTTAAACAAAACAATATTAAGAAGCTTCTTGCTTATTCTTCTCTTGCACACGTAGGGCTTATTGCTGCAGGAACATACACACTTACGATAGACGGACTTCGCGGTGCAGTACTACAAATGGTTGCTCACGGCTTTAGCGTTGTAGGTTTATTTTTTGCAGCCGAAATTATAGAGCGCAGGTTTGGCACTCAGGAAATAAGCGAAATGGGCGGTATACGCGTTCAGTCGCCTAAATTTACCTCAATGTTCATGATACTGGTACTGGCATCAGTTGCATTGCCCGGTACATTTAACTTTGTGGGAGAGTTTGAATTGCTATACAGCCTCGCACAGGCTAATATATGGCTTGCTGTAATAGGCGGTACAACAATTATACTTGGCGCATTTTATATGTTAAGAATGTTTCAGTATGTTATGCTTGGCGAAAAGAATGTAAAAGTTTTTAAAGACGTTACGTTTAACGAAGGCCTCGCGCTTGTACTGATTCTTACTGTATTATTGTTTTTAGGGATATACCCTAAGCCTGTAGTAGATTTTATTACACCCGAACTGGAAAAGACTTTATTTTTCATAAACCGATTTAATTAATAATGGATATTTTAATAGCTATTGCAGGATTAGGTATAATATGCCTTGTAGCTGAGATTTTTAACCTTAGAAAAGCAATCGTGCCTATCACTGTTGCAGGGCTTCTTGCCGTTCTTGCGTTTGTAGGAGCAAAGATATTCACTAAAAATCCGGATATTTTAGGTTTTGGCTTTGATAAACAGCCATACATTAGCATGATTTTAAATGATAAATTTTCACTTGCTTTTTCTGCACTGTTTATCCTGCTAACTGCCTTTTTGGTAGCATTAAGCCCGGAATTTCATAAAGATCATAAAGCAAAATTATCTGATTTTGTTGCCATAAAGCTATTTTTGCTAACCGGCGCCATTGCAATGATATCGTTTAGCAACCTTTCTATGTTCTTTTTAGGCATCGAAATTTTGTCTATATCATTATACATATTGGCTGCAAGTAACCCTAAAGATGTTAAGAGCAACGAGGCAGGTATGAAGTATTTTCTTATGGGAGCTTTCGCATCTGGTATAATCCTTTTTGGCATAGCTCTTATTTATGGTGCAACAGGTTCTTTTAACATGATTGCTATTAATGACATGGACAGAGAAACCCTACCCTCATGGTTTAACATAGGGGCAGTAATGCTTACCATAGGCCTTTTGTTTAAAATTGCTGCAGTTCCTTTCCACTTTTGGGCTCCGGATGTATACCAGGGTTCTCCTGCGCTGACTACAGCTACCATGAGTACTCTTGCTAAAGTTGCAGCAATGGCTTCGTTCTTTAAGCTTATAACAACGCTTAACCCACATTTACCGGGTTTTCTTACTACAATAAATGTTATTGCTGTACTATCTATGACAATAGGTAATCTTATGGCATTAAAGCAAACAAATGTAAAGCGTATGCTGGGCTTCTCTGGTATATCGCATGCAGGATATATGCTTTTAGCATTCCAGTTTAGAGAGTTAACCCTTGCTCAGGGTAACCTGTTTTATTATGCATTTGCTTATACACTTGCAGGTATTGCTGCTTTTGCAGTGGTGTTATACGTAAGCAGTAGCAAAGGCAATGAAGAAGTTTACAGTTTTAACGCCCTTGGCAAAACTAAACCTGTTATGGCTGCAATACTTACCTGTTCTTTATTATCTATGGCAGGTATACCTATATTTTCAGGATTCTTTGGTAAAATGTTCCTGTTTAACCAAGTGTTAGACAAAGGCAGGATGATACTTGTTGTATTTGCTGTTATAAACTCTATAATCGCTGTTGGTTACTACTTTAAACTTATCATTGCCATGTACACTAAAGAAAGTACAGATACTAAAGAAGAGAATAAAGCTGTACCATTTGTTTACAGCGCAGTTGCAGTTATTGCCATACTTATAAATATTGGTATAGGGTTATGCCCGGAAGCCATCTTACAATTAATACGATAGTAATTATATCCAATCATAAAAAAGGGTCTAAACAAAATTGTTTAGACCCTTTTTTATTTTTAAGATTACTTACCATCCTTCTTTAAATCCATTTTGAAGTGCTGCACTATATTTTTCAAGGTTAAATTTGTAGAGGTTTGGCGCTTTGTGGGCTCCTCCCCTGCGTGATTCTTCCTGTTTATCTAAAATATCATAACCTATCATTTTACGGTAAAAATTACCACGGTTAAGTTTCTTACCTAATATTATTTCATAAAGCTTTTGCAGCTCAGGCATCGTAAATTCTTCTGGAAGGAGTTTGTTACCTATAGGTTTGTAATTTAATTGTCTTCTCAGGGTAAGCAATGCTTTATCAAATATAGTGCGGTGGTCCATCATCATAGGAGGTAAATTATCAATATCTACCCACTCTGTATCTCCTGAAAATTGATCGGCTACCGGCACAACATCGGCATAATTAACCAACGCATAAAACCCTACAGATATAAACCGTTGCTTATGCCACAAGTTCTCCGGATAATCTTCAAAAAAACCTTCAGATCGGTTAAGGTCTGCAAAAACCTTGAACTGCTGCAGGTAAATATCCTGTGCTCCTGTTCTTTCTTTAAGGATACGGTTAGCGGCAATTTTAATTTCTTCGTCCTTACCCATATAACCACCGGGAAGGCTCCAAAGTTCCTGATCTTTAAGCCTTACAAGTAAAACTTTTAAAGATGATTCATGAAAACCAAATACCGCACAATCTATAGAAATGTGGGGAATAAAATCATCCCATAACATTTCTGACTGTTTCTCTAATAAATTTTTTAAACTTTCCTGCTCCATAGTAAAGCAAAAATAGTAATTCTCATTTTTTGAACATATTAAATAACCTTTTTTTATTCTAAGTTAGAAAAAAGATTAATAACAACACAGACGTTGCCAGTTACTTATAAAATAAAAAAACTATTGCTTCACAAAGAAACAATTAAAAAAAATTACTATTTTTGCTTCGCACTACCAAAAAGCCGCAGTGGTTTTAAAAAAAAACGCACCGCATGGATTGCCGAGGCTGACACCTGTACAGTGGCACTAAGGGCATCATGTGCCAATATAAATAAAACAGCAACTTATACATGCTAAAGAACATGAAAGTTGAAATAATAAAAAAGCTTTTGCAGCAGATAAAAAATTCAGCGACGTTAAGCTTTAATAATTGTTTTATAGAGTGTTTTTGTTGGTAAAAACCACCGCACGAGCGCGGTGGTTTTTTGTTTTATAAATCGTTACCACATATAAAAAAAAACCCGGCAAATTGCCGGGTCATATATTCTTAAAAGGTTCTGAGTTGCTTAGCACCTAAGGCACTTAGAATCTTAGTAACTTTCTCTAACCATGATACACACGCGAGAAAACAATCCTGCCGTTTCTAAGTTCCAGCACTTCGGCAACAGCCATATCAGCTTCGCCAGCTACTGTGCGGGTGTATTCCATAAATACACGGTAGTTGTTTGCTGTAAGGCTGTTTACTTTATAAAAAAGAGTAGGCAACCTCAAGTAAGCACCCTCCCACCAGTCTCGTAAAGCGTCTTTGCCTTTAACCAAACCTTCCGTTTCCGGCTTGTGCACTTTTAGCTTAGGGCTAAAATGTTCGGCATCATCTGCATAAAGATTTAAAAGCCTGTCGAGGTCGCGGGCATTAAAAGCCTCTATCCATTGCATGGCAATATACTCTATATCTCTTGGCTCCAAGATTAAACGTTTTTAAGGTTTATTATCTCCTGCTCTGTTAAGAACCTGTAGTTACCACGTGGCAAGTTCTTTTTAGTTAGGCCGGCATAAGATACACGGTCAACTTTAAGCACATCATACTTAAACGACTCGAATATAGCACGTACTACCTTAACATTCTGGGTACGCAATTTAAGGCCTACTTCAGTTTTTGGCTGGTCATCTATATACGTTATTTCATCTATAAACAATTTATGCCCGTCAAGCATTACGCCTGCCGCAATTTTTTCAAGGTCTTCAAACTTCAGGTTTTTATCTAAAGTAACCTGGTATATCTTGAATGATTTTTGGTTTGGTAAACCAAACTTTCTAACCATATCGGTATCATTGGTAAAAATAAGGAGGCCGGTAGTGTTTTTATCCATACGGCCAATAGGGTGTAGCTTGGTGGGTGTAGCGCCACGTACCAGTTCGGCTACGTTACGAAGGTCGTTTTCTTCGTCACCACTTGTAGTAAAGTTTTTGGGCTTGTTAAGAAGCACATATTCTTTCTTCTCAGGAGTAATCGTCCTTCCGTCAAATTCAACTTTGTCGGTTAGTTTAACCCTGTGGCCCATCTCTGTAACCACAACGCCATTAACTTTAACGTTACCCGACTGTATATAAATATCGGCGTCCCTGCGCGAACAGGCACCCGAATTTGATATGTATTTATTAAGGCGTAACTCGTCTGGGTTAGACGGTTTTTTAGGCGTTGCCGGTTTGCGGTCCCTATCGGCCGGCCTCCTGTCAAACCCTGGTTTTCCTTTTACAAAACCATCTTTTTTAGGTGCAGAGCCATCACCTGCAGGTGCAGCTTTTTTAGTACCGGGCTTCCTCGCCTTGTTAAGTGGTTTAGATGGACCGTTACTTTTCTTTCTGTCATTGCCGCCTCGTCCTGAGGTGCCGCCATTTCTGCTGTTACCGTTGCTCATTATAATGCAAATATTTTTGCAAAGATAAGATTAAATGGCAGATAACAACTGCCTGCCATGCACTAAAACAGAAGGATCTATAAGAACAATGCAAAATACTCCTGCCACAATGAGCGCTTTAAGGGTATTATGCAGCAACTGGTACTCTTCGCGGCTCTCTGCCTTATTGAGTTTAAAGAGGAAAAAGATCATCACGATCATCCCTGTGTAAAAATAAATATCCATATACCCCACTTCGTAAACTTCGATTAAAAGGTATACCGGTATAAGGGTAGAAAATGCCAGCACCATGATAACATTCTTGGCAACCCTCTCGCCAAACATTACGGGTATGGTACGGTAATTTGCAACGAGGTCGCCCTGAAGGTTCTCGAGGTCTTTAATAAGCTCGCGGATAAGGATAAGCAAATACAGGAACGTGGCATGGGCAAAGATTACCTCATAAAAATTTTTAAAGTACATAAGAATGCCAAAGAATGGCAATACCGCCAGCAAGGCAGCTGTAAGGTTACCTATTAATGGATACTTTTTAAGCTTATGCGAATAAAACCAGATGAGAAATATGTATACCGAAAAGAACACTGCCGCCCGCCACGATACCATAAACGAAAGTAAGACTACAATAAAGTTAAGCACAAAATATACCTGTAGCTTCGTGCCTTGGCTCACGAGCCTGTCGAGCATTGATTTTTTAGGGCGGTTGATTAAGTCCTTCTGCGCATCATAAAAGTTATTGATAATGTAACCAGATGCTATGGTTAACGATGATGCCAGCACGATAAGGAAAAGGTTACCATCGAGCAAAACATCGAGTGCACGGCGTTCCTTATCTAATATAAAAATAGCTGAAAGGTATTGTGCCAATGCTATAACGGGGATGTTATAACCACGCACTACAGAAAACAGGCTGAATATCTTAACCAGTACCAGTTTAGTTTTCCTTGATGCCATAGCGTACTTTTAGTTTTTAACCTTTTTTTACCTTATTTATTGTAACGGCTTGTAAAGATAAAAGTAAAAGAGGTTAAAAATTTTATAATACTTTAAAAAAGCACATATTCAAAATAACAAGCTTATTATAGCTTAACAATTTAATAATAACCAATTGATTACCAAGTAACAATAATAGCATTATTTTGAATAAAAGCGTAAGTATGAAAACTTTCATCTTAAAATATCTGGTATCGTTTAGGGAATGGCTTTTGCTAAGGGCAATGAAGTCAACTTTTCTTCACTAATAAGAGCACTGTATTAGCTGAATGAATGTAACCCCTGATTTACAATTGAATAAACAACTGTTTGGAGACGATTTCAAATGGGGCGTTGCTACGGCCGCCTTCCAGATAGAAGGCTCGCACGAAGCAGATGGTAAAGGCCTCTCTATATGGGACGTTTTTACCGCAAAAAAAGGCAGAATAAAAAGCGGGCACCACGCTATGGATGCCTGCGATTTTTATAATTGCTATAAAGATGATGTTGCACTTATACGCGAACTTAACATCCCGAATTTCAGGTTTTCTATAAGCTGGACACGAATAATGGCCACAGGAGAGCATCCCATCAATCAGGCAGGAATAGACCATTATAACAGGATCATTGATTTTTTACTGGAATGCGGTATAGAACCCTGGGTTACTTTATACCATTGGGACCTCCCCCACGCCCTCGAACTTAAGGGCGGATGGACCAACCGTGAAAGTATTAACTGGTTTAGTGATTTTGTTGATGTTTGCGCGCGCAGCTTTGGCACTAAAGTGAAGAACTGGATGGTCATGAACGAACCGTCGGTATTTACAGGCGCGGGATATTTTTTAGGAATACATGCTCCCGGCAGGAGGGGCATAAGCAACTACCTTAAAGCGGTACACCACGTTACACTTGCCACAGCAGCTGGTGGCAGGATATTAAGAGATTTAGTTGAAGACGGAAATATAGGCACTACTTTTTCATGCACCTATATAGAACCGGCTTCTGACAATAAAAGGGATATAGCCGCTGCTAAACGCGTAGATACATTGCTTAACAGGGCTTTTATAGAGCCTATACTGGGCATGGGCTACCCGCAGGATGATTTACCCGTTGTAAGACGTATGAATGCTTACATGCAGCCGGGAGATCTTGAAGCTATGGCTTTTGATTTTGATTTCATTGGCCTGCAATGCTACACGCGCGAAGTGGTTAAGGCTTCGTTCTTTACACCGTACATGGGCGCAAGATTAATATCTGCAAAGAAAAGAGGCATTAAAGTACTGACCGAGATGGGCTGGGAAGTATACCCTGAGTCTATTTATCATTTATTAAAACGGTTTAACGAATATAAAGGCATCAGGAAAATATTGATTACAGAGAATGGTTCGGCTTTTCCGGATGTGGTTACAGATGGCCAGGTTAATGATACATTACGCACAAAATACATTCAGGACCATTTGGCACAATTACTAAAGGCAAAACAGGAAGGCGTAAATGTGCAGGGGTATTTTGTATGGAGCCTTACCGATAATTTTGAATGGGCCGAGGGCTACCATGCCCGCTTTGGGCTTATCCATGTTGATTTCGAGACACAAAAGCGCACCATTAAACAATCGGGGCTTTGGTTTAAAAAATTTTTAGAATAACATTACACAACTCATAATTCAGCAAGCCATGAAGATTCTTTATGCAGTACAGGGTACAGGTAACGGGCACTTAAGCCGCGCAGTTGATATTATTCCGTGCCTGGAAAAGCACGGCTGTGTAGATATATTGGTTAGTGGCATACAGGGCGATCTTAAGCTGCCTTATAAAGTAAAGTACCAGTTTAAAGGGCTCAGTTTTATTTTTGGCAAAACCGGTGGTGTAGACTTATGGAAAACCATTCGCCGCAGCAACCCAAGGAAACTTATAAAGAATATTCAGCAATTGCCGGTTAAAGAATACGACCTTGTTGTAAATGATTTCGAACCAGTATCTGCATGGGCATGCTACATTCACAGCGTGCCGTGTATTGCATTAAGTCATCAAAGTGCAGTGCTTGATCCTTCTTATCCACACGCAGAGCATCCCGACAGGATGGGGCATTTTATTTTAGACCATTATGCACCTGTTTCGGCAAAATTCGGTTTTCACTTTAAGGGTAATGGCAAAAACATCTTTACACCCGTGGTACGCCAGCAGGTACGCGACCAACAAGTATCAGACAACGGGCATTACACGGTTTATTTACCGTCTTATGATGATAAGACCCTTATAAAACGCCTTTCTATTTATCCTAATATAAAGTGGGATGTTTTTTCTAAGCATAATTCTAAAAAAACAGTACATAAAAACATTACAATCCGTCCTATAAACAGCGAACAGTTTACAGAGAGCATGGCATCGTCTACAGGAGTATTGTGCGGTGCAGGGTTTGAAACGCCTGCCGAAGCACTTTTTCTTGGCAAAAAGCTATTAGTTATACCCATGAAAAACCAGTACGAACAACAGCTTAATGCAGCAGCACTAAAAGCTATGGGAGTACCCGTTGTAAAAAACCTGAAGCCAAAATATGAAAGTATAATAGCCGACTGGCTTTTAAATGGCGAACCCATTAAGGTTGACTATCCTGACCTTACACAGCAAATTGTAGATAAACTGGTTTTAACCCACGCTGCAGATGCTTATTTTACACCTGTGCAAACAGTATAGATAATACTCCCGCACTACGAAATTTTAAATCTTAAATATCTGCGCGGGAGTGTGAAAAAAATTACTTAACTACGGTAGCTTCAAGCTCAACAGTTAATGTTTCAAAAAGGCTTTTAACTTCAAACAGTGTTGTGGCCTGTTTAATGTTGTGTTTTGCAATCCATTCCTGAAGTATATAAAAATGAGGCCAAAGTGCTGCCGTGTTTGTGGTATATACATTTAGCCTTACAATACCATTGCATTCAAAATTTGCCTTAGTAATAACTTCTTCTAAATTTTGTATTGCGAGTATTAACTGGGTTTGCATATCAGCATCGCTTGATTTCCCTTCGGCACTTATAGCCGTTTGCCCGGAAACATATAATGTACTCGTTACATTAGTTACCTCAACAGCCTGTACATAACTACGCTCATCCTGCCATTGCCACGGATTTATGATTCTCTTTTGCATCTTTTAAATTTTTAAGTTTAAGCAAAGTTCAGCATAATAGTGAAAATCATGGTGTGACAAATATCACAAATACAGGTTGACTAAAATTAAGAAGAAAGCCTGCTTAATGTTTCGCGGGAAATACCCAGGTATGACGCCAATTGAGTTTTAGGCGCTCTTTGAAATAATGACGGATAACGCTTAAGCAGCTTTTCATACCGCTCTTTTGCATTAGACGTTAAAAAAGACAATATGCGCTGCTGTGCGGCTACGTGCCCTGCATTAGCTTTTTTTAATAAAAAATGCTCCATTTTAGTAAGCCCGGAACATAGGTGGTTGTACCCATCTAATGTTAAGCATAAAACAATAGTGTCTTCTATGCATTGCAATGACATCGTAGCTTTAGAGCTATTGTAAAACGCATCAAAATCGCTTTCCCACCAGTCTTCCATAGCAAAAGCCACTATATGTTCTTTAGTATGATCATCTGTATGAATAAGCTTTAAAAGTCCGGAAACCACAAAGTAAACATACTTTACAGGCTGGCCGGTAGTAATTAAAAAATCGTGCCTGCTAAACTTTTTAGTGATAAAATGAGATTGTACAAATGCAAATTCTTCATCTGTAAGCGATACAATTTTTTCTATATGTTCGCGTAGATTTGCCTGCATTTAAAGAAATTTATTGCGCTTTACTGCTGTCTTTAAGCCTACCGCTTACTACCATTGTGGTAAATACTATACAGGCAAACATAAAAAGGTGCAGCAATACCGCTACTGCAAACATACCATTATCTGCCGATGGCCATGCCCATACTATAGGCATTGTTATTTTTAGCTTGGTAAGCAATAGTGAGAATACGTTAAACGAGTTTAAAAGCATTAACAGCGACAGCACTAAAACTATTATTTTGTTACCCCTAACCTTACCTATCCAAAACAGCTGTGTAGCAAGCAGAAAGATAAACGGTGTAAGCCAAAAAATATAAAAAGACCCGCCAAGGTAAAATGGCGGCCCCATGGTAACGGCATACCCACCCTCTACAGCACTTATAGCTGTTGCGCTTTGAGCATCTAAAACCCATAATATAAAATAGAGAATCCCTATTAAACGTATTATTTGTATAGAGGTGGCAATAAATATATTTTTGAAATCGGGAGATTTTTTAGGCTTTACAAAAAGTAACGCCGGAACTATTAAACCAAAACCTACAAAAAAAGTACGTAATAGGGCTATTGTTGTAGCACTTACCGGTGTAGAATTATCGAGCCATGTAATCATATTAAAACTGGTAAACTACCTCTACTTTATGTCCGGTTAGTGCATTTTTTGCCCTGTCTATATCCGGAGCAAAGCCCAATATATAACCTCCGCCGCCAGATCCGCAAAGTTTAAGGTAATAGTCGTTAGTTTCAATCCCTTTTTGCCATAATTCATGAAACTCAACAGGTATCATGGGCTTAAAGTTATTAAACACTACTTTGCTTAGCTTTTTAGTATTCGAAAAAAGTGCCCTTGCATCGCCCTGTAAAAAACTCTCGATAGAAGCATCTGTATACTTAAGA
>Ga0247806_10000155_pt1 | contig 45485 bp, 38 predicted proteins | sample UWRJL059202B1_FD_179935 | JGI IMG/M metagenome (GOLD analysis project Ga0247806, IMG submission 179935) | Plant litter microbial communities from Arlington Agricultural Research Station in Wisconsin, United States - UWRJ-L059-202B-1 | ecosystem: Environmental > Terrestrial > Plant litter >... | reverse complement strand
GACATCCACGAAACCCGGCCGGGGTGTGCCGAGGGGAACGATTGATGCCGTTTGCAGTCCACATTGCTGTCCGCCATCTGACCGGTTCGCTCCGCTGTCCCCGCATTTTGGCGGAGACGGAGCATGGACCTCGCGCATCGACACCTGGGCGCTAGGCCAGCGCGTCTGCAGGTCGAACGTCTGAGCTGGGGGTCATCGGCCCGCCAGCCGCTGATCCACGACCTCGATTTTACCGTCGAGCCCGGCGAACTCCTGGCTGTCGTCGGCCCGAACGGCGCCGGCAAATCCAGTCTGTTGCGCTGCCTCTACCGCTATCACAGGCCCCTGGGCGGCATGGTTCGCCTCGACGGTGAGGACATCTGGAGCCTCAAGCCCATCCAGATGGCGCGCCGCGTTGCCACCGTGCTGCAGGAGCCGGCGTCCGACTTTGGCCTTAGCGTCGGCGAAGTCGTCGAGCTCGGCCTGACCCCGCATGCCGGCAGCATCAATACCGCCCAGGCGCAGGATGCGGTGCTTGCGGCGCTCGATAAGCTCGAACTCACGGCGTTTGCAACGCGCGACTTCGCTTCCCTCTCCGGCGGCGAAAAGCAGCGCGTGATGCTGGCCCGCGCTCTGGTGCAACAGCCTGACCTGCTCATTCTCGACGAGCCCACCAATCACCTCGATATCCGCCACCAGCTCGAGGTCTTGGCACTGCTGTCCAAACTGCCCTGCACCGTCATCGTCTCGCTGCATGATCTGGCGCTGGCCTCGGCCCACGCCGACCGCGTGCTGGTGCTCGAAGCCGGACACCAGGTGCATCTGGGCGCGCCACTGGACGTGCTGACCCCGCAGACTATCCGCAGCACTTTCGCCGTCGAGACCCAGATCGACCGCCATCCGTCGACGGGGCGGCCGCGCTTTTCCTTCCACATCGATCCGCGTCCCTGAGGAGCTTTTCATGCGTCAATTGCCTATGCTGGCTTCGATCTTTGCCATGATGGCCGGGAGCGCCCTCGCTTCCGGATTTCCGGTGACCGTAAAGAGCTGCAACCGCGACGTTACCTTCGATGCGGCACCATCTCGGGCCGTGTCCAATGACGTCAACCTGACCGAGATGATGCTGGTGCTCGGGCTGGCCGATTCCATGGTTGGCTATACCGGTGTCTCGGGCTGGAAGACGCTGGACGAAAAGCTGCGCCAGGGTGTCGCCGAACTCCCCGAACTGTCGCCGGATTATCCCACCAAGGAAGTGCTGCTGGGCGCCGATGCCGATTTCTATTTTGCCGGCTGGAACTACGGCATGAAACTGGGCGGCGAGGTGACGCCGGAAACGCTGGAGCCGTTCGATATCGCCGTCTACGAGCTGGCCGAAAGCTGCATCCACATCATGGCCAAGCCCAAGGCCAGCATGGACGATCTATATGTCGATCTGCTCAATCTGGGCCGGATTTTCGGCGTCGAGGAAAAGGCCGTGGCCCTGGTCGATGGCTACAAAACCGAACTTGCCGCCTTCACCGCCAGGCTCGATGTGACCGACAAGCCAAAAGTCTTCGTCTACGACTCGGGCGAGGACAAACCGTTCACCGCCGGGCGCTATGCCATTCCCACCGCGATGATCGAGGCGGCCGGCGGCACCAACATCATGGATGACGTCGAATCCTCCTGGGTGGAGGTCGGCTGGGAGCCCGTTATCGAGCGCAATCCCGATGTCATCGTCATCGTCGACTACGGCAGCGTCTCCGCCGCGCAAAAAGCCGACTTCATGCGCCATAACCCGGCCTTCAAGGACATCCCGGCGATCAAGAACAACCGCTTCGTGGTGCTGCCCTATGTCGTTGCCACGCCGGGGCCGCGCAATATCGAAGGCATCAAGACCCTCACCGCCGCCTTCCATCCCTCCTGATTGAAAGAGGCCGTCTTTTCGGGTCGGCCCGTGATCCCATGAGCCACAAGCATCTCGTTGCCTGGCCACGCCACGCCCTGATCCACACCATGCCCTGGCTGATCGCCGGCCTTGGCTTTGTGCTGCTCGTGACCCTGATGCTGGCCGTCAGCGTCGGCACCATCGGCATTCCGCTGCACGCGGTATGGGGCATCATCGCCAACCATCTGGTCCCCGGCTTCGTGCCGGTCGACTGGTCGCCGGGGCGGGACAGCATCGTCTGGGAGGTTCGTTTGCCGCGGGCCATTCTGGGCGCCATGGTGGGCGCCAGCCTGGCGCTGGTCGGCGCGGCCTTGCAGGCGGTGACCCGAAATCCGCTTGCCGATCCGCACCTCTTGGGCATTTCCTCGGGTGCGGCGCTCGGCGCCATCGTCGTGCTGCTGCATACCGGGATGTTTTTGGGGCTGATCACCGTGCCGCTGTTTGCCTTTGGCGGTGCGCTGCTCAGTACGGCTATCGTGACAGGCGTCGCCAATCTGGCGCTGGCGACCAATGCCAGCCGCCTGGTGCTCACCGGCGTTGCCGTCTCCTTCATCGTCACCTCGCTGGGGAGCCTAGGCATTTTTCTCGGCGATCCGCGCGCCGCGCACACCGTGATCTTCTGGATGCTCGGCGGACTGGGGCTGGCGCAGTGGGCACAACTGCCGTTCCCGCTGCTGGCGCTGCTGGGTTGCGGCGCCTATCTCATGGCCAATGCCCGCAACCTCAATGCGATGACCCTGGGCGATGAATCGGCAACCACTCTGGGCCTGCCTGTGGCGCGCTTCCGGCTGCTGATCTTTATCGTCTGCGCCCTCCTCACCGGGGCGGCAGTGGCCTTTGCCGGCATCATCTCGTTTGTCGGGCTGATGATCCCCCATATCGTGCGGATGGTCATCGGCGGCGATTATCGCCGCGTGCTGCCGCTCTCGGCGCTGCTCGGCGCGATCTTCCTCGTAATGGCCGACATCGTGGCGCGGACCATCATGCCGCCGCAGGATTTGCCCGTCGGCATCATCACCGGCCTCGTCGGCGGCGCCTTCTTCATCCTGCTGTTGCGGCGCAACGGACGGATCGGCTGAGATTGCCAACCCTTTGGATCATTACGCAGCAAGGCGACGACTTTTACTCGCCCATGCGGCGCAAGCGAGCTTGCCCGGTTCTGGGTGGCGCGGTACAGCCAGACGACTTGGGGATAGAGTGATGCCGTTCCGCACCCGGAACATCGCGAGAGAGACGGCCGCCGCGATCGCGGTGATGGCCATCTATATCCTCGTGCTGCTGGCGCCATTGCACCAGGCAGCCGGTTTGCAGCGGGATTTTGCAAGGCTCGGCTATGCCACCCTGGATAACTGGTCGATCTGCGCGCCGCTCGCTTCGCATGACGAGGACGGCAAAGCTCCGGCAGTCGTCAAATGCGCCGCAGCGGGGATCGGCAAGAACGATCTTGCCGCCATCACACCCGTCGCCATCGATCCGGACATGCTGCGCCTTGCCGACATCGTCGGCTACGCCAGGGCCTATCCCAGCATCACCGCCGGTCCGGACCTGACCTCGGGGCAACCGCGAGGCCCACCGGCAGCCTGAGCCGTCGCTTTTCTCCATCGCGCTCCGGCGCATGACAGCTCAGGATTAAACATGACCATCATCTCTTCCGAGGGAGCGCCGGCCACCGGCCGCGCCAGCACCCTTCTTTACCGCACCGTCTGGCGCTGGCACTTCTACGCCGGTCTCGTCGTCGTCCCGTTTTTCATCGTGCTGGCGCTCACCGGCATGGTCATGCTCTACGGCAACTCCGTCGAGACCATGCTGGGGCCGCGCCATTTCGTGGCCGTACCGACAGCACCGATTGCCCTTGTCGACCAGGCCGCGGCGGCAGCAGCGGCGGTCCCGGGTGGCAGTGTCACCATGTTCGTGCAGCCACCCGAAGCCGATCTGGCCAACAAATTCATGGTCGCCGGCGAGGACGGCCCCCATATCGTTGCCATCGATCCCAACGATGCCAGCGTCGTGGCCCAGTATCGCCAGGACAGCGTGCTTTTCACCTGGGCCAGCAAGATCCATGGCACGCTGTTGCTGGGTGACTTCGGCGACCGGCTGCTGGAGATCGCCGCGGGCCTTGGCATCGTCCTGCTGCTGACCGGGCTCTACATGTGGTGGCCCCGCAACGGCCGATCCCTCAAACAAGCCCTGGTGCCCAAGCGGCTCAAGGGTCGCGGCTTTTGGCGCGAACTGCACATGAGTGCGGGCGCCTACTTCGCCGTCGTCATGCTGTTTTTCCTGATTTCCGGCCTGTCCTGGACCGGCGTGTGGGGCACCCAGCTGGTGCAGGCCTGGAACACGCTTCCCGCCGAGAAGTTCAGCGCGCCGCTGTCCGATGTCACGCACGCCTCCCTCAACCATGGCGACCACGACGTGCCCTGGACCCTGGAGCAGGCGCCGATGCCCCTGTCGGAGCACGACCACAGCGCCATGGGGATGGAAAGCATGGCCGGCATGGACATGGCTCCGGCCTCTGACGTCAACCTCGACACCGTCGCCACCACCGCCCGCGACATTGGCTTCACCGGGCAGTTCCGCATTAACTTGCCGGCCGGCGAATCCGGCGTCTTCACCATCTCGTCCGACAGCAACAGCGGCGACAGCGCCAATCCGTTCGGCGATCGGACCGTCTATATCGACCGCTATTCGGGCGCCATCATCAGCGAAGTCACCTACGCGGACTACGGCCTGGGCGGCAAGGCCATGGCTACCGGCATCGCCCTGCATCAGGGCAATCTGGGCTGGTGGAACATCGCGCTGAACCTGGTGTTCTGCGCCGCCATCGCCTTCATCGCCGTCTCGGGCGTCGTGATGTGGTGGAAGCGCCGGCCCAGGGGCAAATTTGCCGCGCCGCCTTATCCCCGCCAATACCGCGCCCCATGGCCTGTCATCGCCATTGCAATTGTGGTCTGCCTGGCTTTCCCCTTGACCGGGGCGGCAATCGCAGTATTCGCCCTCATCGACGTCCTGCTCCCCGCGCGCTTCAAGCAGGCTGGCGCAGGCTGACCGATCTGGAGACAGCCATGCCCGTCTATGCCATGTCCGCCCTGATCTACGCTGGCGCCGCGCTGGCCGAGATTGCGGGCTGCTTCGCGTTCTGGGCATGGCTTCGCCAGGGACAGTCGCCCTGGTGGCTGGCAGCCGGCCTGCCGGCGCTGATCGCATTCGCCTGGCTGCTGACCCTGGCGCCGGCCGAACATGCCGGCCGGGCCTATGCCGCCTACGGTGGCGTCTACATCGTGGCGTCGCTGCTATGGCTGTGGCTCGCCGAGGGACAGGCTCCCGACCGCTGGGACCTGATCGGTGGCACGCTTGCCCTGGCGGCAGCCGCCATCATACTGTTCGCTCCAAGGGGCTAACGGCTGCAAGGCGCGCGGTCCCCCGGGAACGCTAGCGGCCTGCACTCCGTTCAAGTGCCAATGGTGGAGGATGCGATGGCGGCGCGGGCGGTGTGGACGGGGGTGATCAAGATCGCGGAGATCGTTTGCCCGGTCAAAATGTATACGGCGGCAACGACATCCGAGCGCATTGCCCTGCATATGGTCAATCGTGAAACCGGTAGCCGGCTGAAGCGGGTCTATGTCGACGACAACACCAACAAGCCGGTCGAGGCCGCCGATCAGGTCAAGGGCTATGAGACGAGCGATGGCGCCTACGTCATCCTCGAGCCCGAGGAGATCGCCGCGGCGATCCCCGAGAGCGACAAGAGCCTGACCGTCGACGCGTTCATCGCCTGCAACAAGATCGAGCCGACCTATTTCGACAAGCCCTACTATCTGCTGCCGGCCTCCGACGCGACCGAGGACAGCTTCGTTTTGATCCGCGAGGCGCTGCGCAACCAGAAGGCCGTCGCCATCGCGCATACGGTGCTGTTCCGCCGGCTGCGGCCCGTGTTGATCCGGGCCCATCGCAATGGCCTGATCGCCACGACACTGAATTTCGACTATGAAGTGCGCTCGTCCAAGGACGCGTTCAGCGACATCAAGAAGGGCAAGATCGAGCCAGAAATGCTCAAGCTCGCCCAGCATATCCTCAAGACCAAGGCTGGAAAGTTCGAGCCCGAGAAGTTCGACGACCGCTACGAGGCGGCCCTCGCGGAACTGGTCAAGGCAAAGATCGACGGGCGCAAAATCGTCCCGTTGCGGCGGCCCGAGCCCACCAAGTCCAACGATTTGCTGGAAGCGCTGCGCCTCAGTGCCGGGGCGCAGGACAACGACGCACCCGCGCCAAAGAAGCGACGCACCAGAAAAACCAGTGACGAGGCTGCCAAGCCTGCCGCGCCGCGTCGCAAGGCCAGCTAGCGCTTCGGCTTCTTGACCGCTTCAGGCTTGGCTTCGAGGCTCTTCTTGAGCGCGGCCATCAAGTCGATGACATTGCTCTGGGGCTCGATTTGTTCGACCGCGTCCTGCTTGGCTGGCTTCTTGCGCTTGGGCGCTTTCTTGGCCTTGATGATCTCGAGCAAGCGGTCCTGAACCGGGTCCTTGACCATGCTTTCGGACCAAGCGGTGGTGCGCTCGCTGATGATTTCCTCGACCATCGACAGCATTTTCGGGTCGGGCTTTTCAGCTTTGACGCTCTTCCAGTACTCGTTCTCGTCGCGCACCTCGTCGCCGAAACGCAGCGTCCACAAGACGATCCCCGCGTCCCAGGGCTGCAGCATCACCGCGCGTTCCCGTCCGCCCATCACCAGTCGGGAAATTCCCACGACATCGCTGCCGGCCATGGCTTCGCGGATCACGGTGAAGGCCTCTTCGCCCACCTCATCGGCCGGGACGACGAAATACGGGCTGTCGAAATACACCCATTCGATGGAGTCCGCCTCGACGAATTCGTCGATGTCGATGGTCCTTGCGCTTTCCAGCTGGACTGAATCGAGGTCCTCTTCCTCGAGGATCACGTAGTCGTCCTCGCCCTTTTCATAGGCCTTGGTCTGGTCCTCGTCGGGGACCGGCTTGCCTGAACCAGCGTCCATGTACTGGGTGTGGATGCGATCGCCGGTCTTGCGGTTGAGCGTGTGAAACCGCACTTTTTCGCCCTGGGTGGTCGCCGGCGACAGCGTCACGGCGCAAGTGACCAGGGACAGCTTGAGGTAACCTCGCCAATAGGGTCTGACGGCCATTCCGATCTCCTGCGCAACGCCAGCGCAACGTGCCGCTGCCGCGCTCCGTTCCAGCCGGGCCTGACGACAGCCTGCCCGGTCAGGACTTGAAGCCCGGTCCTTAGGCGACAGATTGCTCAAACGCGCGCGCGATGTCCACCAGTGGCGAGCGGTCACGGGCCAGATGCTGGCCGGTCGGGGCAGCGCCAGTTGGCTCGCCATCTTCCATCACCACCGTGCCACGCAGCATCGACAGGATTGGCCAGCCGTCGATGTGCAGGCCCTCATAGGGCGTGTAGTCGGCGCCGTGGTGCAGCCCGGTCTGCAGGATCGGGCCGCTCTTGCTGGCATCCCAGATCACGATATCGGCGTCCGAACCGACCGCGAGCGCGCCCTTGCGGGGATAAAGGCCATAGAGTTTGGCGTGATTGGTCGAGGACAGGGCGACGAAGCGCGGCAGATCGATGCGGCCCTTGCCGACGCCCTCGGAGAACAGGATCGGCAGCCGCGTTTCGACACCGGGAATGCCGTTCGGAATCCAGCGGAAACTCTTTTGCCCGGCGGGGCTGAGCTTGCCATGCGGATCGTCATAACGGAACGGGCAATGGTCGGACGAGAACAGGTCGAACACGCCGGTCTCGATCCCTTCCCAGCAGGCGAGCTGGCTTTCGGCATCGCGCGGCGGTGGCGAGCAGACGAATTTGGCACCCTCCCACTCGGCCATGTCGAGATCGTCGGCGGTCAGCATCAGATATTGCGGGCATGTTTCGCCCACCACGGCCCGGCCACGCGCCTTGGCGGCGCGAATTTCCTGCATCGCCGGACCGTTCGACACATGCACGATCACCACCGGCACATCGACCACTTCGGCCAGCGAAATGGCGCGATACGTCGCCTCGCGTTCCACCACCTGGGGCCGCGTGGTGGCGTGATACTTGGGCTCGAGCTGGGCCCGCTCCTCATGCTTGCCGATGAGGTAGCGGATGGCGTCTTCGTTTTCGCAATGCACCATCATCAGCGCGCCGGTTTCGCGGGCGCAGTCCATGGTGGCGAGGATTTCGTCGTCGTAAAGCCGCATGCCCTCATAGGTCATGAACACCTTGAACGAGGTATAGCCCTCCTCGACCAGCGCTGGCAGTTCCTGGCCCAAGACGTTTGGCGTCGGATCGGTGACGATCAGGTGAAAGCTGACATCGGCGTGGCAATTGCCGTCGGCCTTGGCGTGATAATCCTTGAGCACTTCGCGCAGCGACTGGCCCTTTTGCTGCAGGCAAAACGGCAGGATGGTCGTGGTACCGCCACAGACCGCCGACAGCGTGCCGCTGGCGAAGTCGTCGGCCATGACGATGCCATCGCCCGATGGCTGCGAGATGTGGACATGGCTGTCGATGCCGCCGGGGACAACGATCTTGCCGCTGGCGTCGACGGTTCGCGCTGCCGTGCCAAGATTTGTGCCCATCGCCACGATGAGCCCGTCGCGAATGGCGATGTCGCAGATGATCTGCTCGTCAGCGTTGACCACGAGGCCATTGGCGATGATCGTGTCAAAATCGGTCATGTGAGCTCTCGTGCTGGTGGGTTGATGATCTGGCTGTGTGGCAAGGGCTGCAGCGTCAGGCCTGCGGCGGCGGCCGTGTTGCGGATGTGGCCCTGCATCATCGCCGCGGCCCGGTCGCCATCGTGTACCGCCAAGGCATCGACCATGGCGAAATGTTCATTGGCGGATTCGACGAACCGCGCCGGTCGGGTCGCCGGCAGCGGATAGCTGCGCGTGGCGGCGAATTCGTCGGCCATGCTGAGGCACATGTCGCGCAGCACGATATTGGGACAGGCCGCCCAGATCGCATGGTGGAAATCGCGGTCGTGATTGACCACGCCGACCAGGTCGTTCTTGTCCCAGGCGGCGCACATCATGGTGGTGTGCTCGTTGAGCGCAGCGATCACGGCGGGCGTCACCTTGGCGGCGACAAGGCTCACGATGATGCTCTCGAGATAGAGCCGGGTCTGGTAAATATCCTGCTTGTCGTAGCGCGCGCTCATGGCGCGCGTCGCCAGCTGGCCGTGGCTGGTGGGCATGCTGGTGGCGATAAACGTGCCGCGCCCCGGCTCGATGCGCAAAAAACCCAGGGTCTCCAGCATCGAGAGCGACTCGCGCAGCGACGCCCGCGAAATGCCCAGCTGACGCGACAAATCCGATTGCGACGGCAATTGCTGATCCGGCTGCAATTGCCCGGACTGGATCATATCCTGCAGTTTTTGCGCCGCCGTATTGGTGACGTTAGATCGAGCCATACCCGCCACTAACCGTGATTGTGCACGCCATTCCCATATCGGCGTACCGCATGGGTAGCGCCCCAGACAAGCCGCGTCATCACAATTGATGCCTGAATGAGCAGAGAAACCATCTTGCCCAATTTATGGCATGCAGCTAGACAGGTCAGACCGGACTGACCAGTTGGGACGAGACACTCAATGGCCGTGCCGCTTCATGTTTCCAGCCAACGCGGGCGCCGTTTGCGCTTTTGAATCAGAGGGATACGTCATGAGATTTTACGGTCTAATCGCTTCCGCGGCCATGCTGGCGGGGCTTGCCATGGGCGGCATGGTATCAGCGGCCTCGGCGCAGGACCTCACCGTCGGCGCCAATATCGGCAACGTGCCATGGGAGTTCCAGGACGCGTCGGGCGCCACGGTCGGCTTTGAAGTCGATCTGGTCAACGAAGTCGCCAAGCGCCTCGGCAAGACCGTCGCTTTCGAGAACATCCCGTTCAACGGCCTGTTCCCCGCCGTGCAGTCGGGCCGTATCAACATGGCGGTGTCCTCGATCACCATTACCGAGAAGCGCCTTGAATCGGTGTCGTTCGCGCAGCCCTATTACGACAGCGACCAGTCGCTGACCGTGCTCGCCGCTTCCGGCATCACCGGCACGGCAGACCTCACCGGCAAGACCATTGGCGTCGACACGGCATCGACCGGCGATATCTACGCCACCGAAAACACCGAAAAGCTCGGCCTCGCCGGCATCAGCCGCTACGAGGGCCTTACACCCGCCATGCTCGACCTGCAGGCCGGCCGTATCGATGGCTATATCAGCGATATCCCGGCGCTGCTGTATTACACCAAGGACAAGCCCGAGTTCAAAGTCGTCGAGCGCATCGTGACCGGCGAAAAGTACTCGATCATGTTCAACCTCAACGACCCGCTGGCTGCTGAAGTCAACGCCGTCCTGACCACGCTCAAGGGCGAAGGCTTTATTGCGGGCCTGCACGAAAAGTGGTTCGGCACCGTGCCGGAAGACACCACGTCGAGCGTCATGGTCCTCGACATGCCGGCTGCCAAGTAAGCCAACGATTATGACACGGAAGCGATGCGTCCTCCTGGTCGCGTCGCTTCGCCATAGAAAGCTGGAACGAGCCGGTGGATATCGTCAGGACATTCTTTAATTGGCCCGTGCTGGTCGACAGCCTGCCGCTGTTGCTGACCGGCCTTTGGGTCACCATCCAACTGGGGGTCGCCAGCATCGTCGCTGGCCTCATTCTGGGGCTGGTCGTTGCGCTGTTGCGCATGTACGGGCCCAAACCGGTCGCGGTGATCGCCAAAATCTACATCGATATTTTCCGCTCGATCCCCATCCTTGTGCTGCTGATCCTCGTCTATTACGCCCTGCCGTTCGTCGGTATTCGCCTTAGCTCGTTCTGGGCCGCGTGGACCGCACTAACCCTGGTATCGGGTGCCTACACGGCTGAAATCTTTCGCGCCGGCATCGAAGCCATTCCCAAAGGCCAGTTCGAGGCCTCCCAGGCGCTGGGACTTAGCTCCCGCCACATGATGGTGGATGTCGTGCTGCCCCAGGCGATCCGCATCGTCATTCCGCCCCTGACCAATAATTGCATCAACGTCATCAAGGACACCGCGCTGGCCTCGGTCGTCGCCATGCCGGACCTGCTCAAGCAGGCGACGCAGGCGCAGGCGCTGGCGGCCAATCCGACGCCGCTGATCGGTGCTGCGCTGATCTACATCATCCTGCTCTGGCCGCTGGTGGCGCTGGTGGCGCGGCTTGAAACCCGCTTCAAGCGAGGAGTGCGCTGATGGCCCCCTACATCTCGCTCAAGGGCGTCAGCAAATCCTACGACAAGTTCCTCGCGCTCGATAACGTCGATCTGGAGGTCGCTGCCGGCGAAGTCGTCTGCATCATCGGCCCGTCTGGTTCCGGCAAGTCAACACTGGTGCGTTGCGTCAACCTGCTGGAGCAATATGGCCCCGGCGAAATTACCGTCGGTGGCATTCCGGTGTGCGCCGGCAAGAACCTCGCCGCGGTGCGCGCCGAAGTCGGCATGGTGTTCCAGTCGTTCAATTTGTTTCCGCACCTGACCGTCAAACGCAACGTCATGCTGGCGCCGATGCGGACCCGCAAGCTCGACGAAGCCACCGCCGATGCACGGGCCATGGCGCTGCTCAAGCGCGTCGGCATCGCCGAGCAGGCGGACAAATATCCGGGCCAGCTGTCGGGCGGACAGCAGCAGCGGGTTGCCATCGCCCGTACATTGGCCATGGAGCCCAAGGCGCTGTTGTTCGACGAGCCGACCTCGGCGCTCGACCCCGAAATGGTCGGCGAGGTGCTCGATGTCATGCGCGGCCTGGCGCATACCGGCGTCACCATGATCGTCGTCACCCACGAAATGGGCTTTGCCCGCCAGGTTGCCGATCGCGTCATCGTCATGGATGGCGGCCGCATCATCGAAGCGGGCACGCCGGCCGAGGTGTTCGATCGCCCCAGCCAACAACGCACCCAGGACTTTCTCAAGGCCGTGCTGTCGCATTGACACATGCAGCCCCTTCACAGCAGAGACATTTTATGAGCCTAGATCTCGATTTCGTCCGCAGCCAGTTTCCCGCCCTTGCCGGCGAATGGACCTTCTTCGACAATGCCGGCGGCTCGCAAATCCTCAAGCGATCGGTCGACCGGATTTCCGATTTCCTGCTCACGCGCAACGTGCAGACCGGCGGCAGCTACGACGTGTCGGTCAAGGCGCGCGAAGCGGTCGAGGACAGCCGCCGCGCCGTCGCGACACTGATCAATGCCTCGCGCCCCGAAGAGATCGTCATGGGCCCCACCACGACGGCAATGCTGCAGAACCTCGCCCGCGCGATGGCGAGCCAACTCTCGGCGGGCGATGAGATCATCGTCACCAATGCCGACCACGAATCCAATATCGGTCCCTGGGTCGGGCTCGAAAAAATGGGCATCGTGATCAAGACCTGGAAGGTCAACACCGAAACCTTCGAGCTCTCGATCGACGACCTGTTGCCGCTGTTCAGCCCACGCACCAAACTCGTCTGCGTCACCCATGTCTCGAACCTGCTCGGCACCATCAACCCGATCGCCGAAATCGCCCGCATCACGCACGAGCACGGCGCCCGCATCGTCGTCGACGCCGTGGCCTACGCTCCCCATGGCGCCGTCGATGTGACCGGCTGGGACGTCGACTATTATGCCTTCAGCTTCTACAAGGTGTTCGGGCCGCACCACGCGGTGATGTACGGGAAATACAAGCATCTGCTCGAGCTCGACACGCTCTACCACTACTTCTACGGCAAGGACAAAGTCCCGCAAAAGCTCGAGCCCGGCAACGTCAACTACGAGCTGTCGTGCGGCGCTGCCGGCATGGTCGACTATCTGATCGAGCTCGGCGGCAAATCCGACGCGTCAGGCTCGGACCGCGCCAAGATCGTCGCGGCCTTCGCCGATATCGCCGCCCACGAACAGCTGATCGGTGAGCGCCTGCTGGCCTATCTGCGCCAGCGCAACGATTGCCGCATCATCGGGCGCACCGCCGCCAGCGATGGCCGCGTCCCCACCATAAGCTTCAAGGTAAGCGGCCGTGACAGCGGCGAAATTGCCAAGTCCATCGACCCCTACAAGGTCGCGGTCCGCTTTGGCGATTTCCACGCTCGTCGCCTCGCCGAAGCCCTAGACATCACCGCCAATGGCGGCGTCGTCCGCGTCTCGATGGCGCATTACAATACGCTTGGCGAAGTCGACAAACTCATCGCCGCCCTCGACGCCGTGCTGTAACGCCAGCGCAAAATCGCAACCGCAGGGTGGCTGACTAACCGTCATGCCACCCGAGCCCTCCTCAGGCCGGCAGCACGATGACCTTGGTGTCGACCGGGGTCTTGCTGTAGAGGTCGACCATGTCCTGGGTGAGCAGGCCGACGCAGCCGCTCGAGACGCCCTTGCCGATGGTTTCGGGCATGATGGTGCTGTAGATCGTGTACAGCGTGTAGGCGCCGTTCTGGTACAGATACAGCGTGCGCGCGCCGAGCGGATTGTCCAGCCCCGGCGCCATGCCGTTGGCATAGGGCGCGGCCTCGGGCTGGCGCAGGATCATCTCGCGCGGCGGGGTCCAGATCGGCCATTCGGCCTTGCGCCCGATATAGGCGTCGCCGCTCCACAGGAAACCGGCCCGGCCGACGTTGGCGCCGTAGCGGGTGGCCTTGCCATCGCCTTCGATGCGGTAGACGTAATAATTGCGCGGATCGATGATGATGGTGCCGACCGCTTCCTTGGACGGATACGATACCGTGCGGCGCAGATATTTCGGATTGATCTTGCTGACGTTGACGGCCGGGACCGGGAAGCGCTCGTTGGGCAGTGGTCCATAGACCCGCGCTGCTTCCGCCATGCTCATGCCGCCCGATGTGGCGCAGCCGGCCAGGGTCAGCGCGCCAAGCACCGCGGCCGAGCCCGCAAGGAACGAGCGGCGGCTCAATACGCCGGGCCGGTTGCCCGCGTCTGTATCGGCATCGAAATTGTCCATGATCATGATTGAGACTTCCCCAGCGGGCGCGATCGCCCGGCGCATTGTTGTGCGGAGATTGATCTGCCGGCGCCCGCTTGGCAAGGGTGGCGTTCGGAACGTGATGCACCATCATCCCCCCAAATCTCGCTGGCACGCCGCTTGAGCGCCCTTGTGGACTATTGTCACGCAACATTCGTCTCGGCATGGAATGAATTGGCAATTGCCAGCCCGTGAGATCCCCCAGACCATGACCGATCGCCAGAAGACGCGCGAACGTCCCAATCCGCGCCGTGCCTTTGCCCAGAGCTATGGCTCGCTGCTCAATGAAGGGTTCAATCGCCGTACCCTGCTCAAGGGCTTTCTCGCAAGCTCGGCCGTCGCGGCCTTGGGCGCCAGCTTCGGCGTACGCAATGCCGCCGCTGTCGAGGGCGCCTCGACGCTGACATTCGGTGAACTCACGCGGGTCCGCGATGCCGACGATCATTGGCCCGAGGGCTATGACCGCCAGGTCCTGTTGCGCTGGGGCGATGCAATCTTTCCCGACAGCCCCGAATTCGACCTCGCCACCATCGATGGTCCCGCTGCCGAGCGCCAGTTCGGCTACAACAATGATTTCACCGTCTTCCTGCCGCTGCCGCTCGGCTCGACCGCGTCGGACCGCGGCCTGCTGCTGGTCAGTCACGAATATGCCTCGCCCTTCCTGATGTTCCCCGGCCTTACCATCGAAGACTACCGTGACAAGCTCACCGATGCGCAGATCCGCACCGTGATGGCCTCGACCGGCGTCAGCATCGTCGAAATCGCGCGCACCGGCGCGAACTGGGCCGTGGTCAAGGACGGGCAATACAACCGCCGCGTCCACATGGGCACCGAAATGCTTATGTCGGGCCCAGCTGCGGGCGACGATCGTCTCAAGACCAAGGCAGACCTGACCGGCACAGTGGTGTTCGGCACTATTTCCAACTGCAATGGCGGCCTCACGCCATGGGGCACCATGCTCTCGGGCGAAGAAGGCGCGATGGACGTGTTTGCCGGCGATTACACCACGCTGGCCAATCAGGAACTGGTGGCGCGCCAGGGCTGGGACGAGGATGAAAACGACATTTACTCGGTGTCGCGCATCGAGCCGCGCTTCAAGTTCGAGACCGAACCCAATGAGTGGATGAAGTTCGACTGGGTGGTCGAGATCGACCCGATGGACCCCACCGCCAAGCCGATCAAGCGTACGGCGCTGGGCCGCATGACGCACGAAGGCGCCCAGGTCAGCGTCGCGCCCGACGGCCGCGTCGTGGTGTTCATGGGGGACGATGACGATTTCGAATATCTCTATCGCTTCGTCACCGCGGGCAAATACAACCCCGACGATCGCGCTGCCAACAAGGATCTGCTCGACACCGGCACGCTGTCGGTCGCCAAATTTTCGAGCGACGGCACCATGCAATGGCTCCCCCTGGTAGCGGGTCAAGGCCTTCTGACCGCCGAGGCCGGTTTTGCCACGCAAGCCGATGTCGTGCTCAATACCCGCGCCGCCGCAGATCTCGTCGGCGCCACGCCGATGGATGCGCCCGAAGGCTTCATCCCGCACACCGGCACCGGCAAGCTCTATGTGGCCATGACCGAAAACGAAGATCGGCTCCCCGCGGGCGCGGATGAGCGCGAAAGCGTCAACCCGGCCAATCCGCGCGGACCCAATCCACACGGCCATCTCCTCGAACTCGTGCCGCCGGGCGCGCCGGAGGCGCCCGACCATGCCGCCGATGCGTTCACCTGGGACGTGTTTGCGCTCTGCGGCGATCCGTCCAGGCCCGAGGACGAGAGCCTTTATCACCCCGACACCAGCGAAAACGGCTGGTTCACCGATCCCGACAACATCGGCGTCGACCCGGCTGGCCGGATCTGGGTCACCACCGACGGCCCGCCACCCGATGGCCTCGCCGACGCGGTTTACGCCATGGATACCGAAGGAGCAGGCCGCGCCCTGCCCCGCCTGTTCTACATTCCGCCAACCGGGTCCGAAGCCTGCTCGCCGACCTTCACCCCAGACGCCACATCCCTCTTCCTCTCGGTGCAGCACCCCGGCGAATTGCGCATCGAAGACATGGAAGACGCCACTTCGATGGACGACGCCGGCACCAGCTGGCCCGATTTCGCCGCCGGCATGCCGGCCCGTCCCTCGCTGGTCGTGTTCACCAAGCGCGATGGCGGCGTGATCGGCAGCTAAAGCCATGGCGCGGCTCTGATCGTCATCAAAACTTTGGCCGCCGGATCGATCCGGCGGCTATTCTCGTAAAACTTGGGTAGCCAGACCGTCATCTGCCTGTCAAACAGCGCCGGTACTTCCGCGTCAGTCATAAAACCCGGAGCATTTGATGCGCATTCTTCTCGCAATTGGCCTGATGCTGGCCACGGCCCTCACGCCCGCTCTCGCTCAAGAAGGCAAGCTGGTGCTCTATACCAGCCAGCCCAATACCGATGCGCAGCAGACCGTCGACGCCTTCATGGCAAAATACCCAGGCATCACCGTCGAATGGGTCCGCGACGGCACCCCGAAGATCATGGCCAAGTTCCGCGCCGAACAGGCTGCCGGCACCCCGCTGGCCGACGTGCTGCTGATCGCCGACGTGGTCACCATGGAAGGGCTCAAGGCCGAAGGCCTGCTGCTCAATTTCCCGGAAGCCAACACCGAAGGCCTCGACGCCAGCCTCTACGATGAGGACGGCGCCTATTTCTCGACCAAGCTGATCACCACCGGCATCGTCTACAACACGGCAGCCACCATGGTGCCAGCCAGCTGGCTCGATTTGACCAAGCCCGAAGCCAAGGACCAGCTCGCCATGCCGAGCCCGCTGACCTCGGGCGCGGCGCTGATCCACGCGGTGACGCTGACCGACAATCTTTCCGAAGGCTGGGATTATTATGCGGCGCTGGCCGCCAATGGCGCCCAGGCATCGGGCGGCAATGGTGACGTGCTGACGGCGGTCGCCGGTGGCGAAAAGCTCTATGGCATGATCGTCGATTATCTGCCGATCCGTGAAGCCGCCAAGGGCGCTCCCGTCGCTTTCGTATTCCCCACCGAAGGCGTTTCGGCCGTTACGGAGCCCGCCGCCATCCTGGCTTCTGCTGCCAATCCTGACAATGCCAAGCTGTTCATCGACTTCCTGATCTCCGAGGAAGGCCAGAAACTGGCATCGAGCCAGGGCTATATTCCGGCCCGCGACGGCATCGAGCTGCCAGCCGGCTACCCGGCGCGCGCCGATATCAAGGTGCTGCCTTACGACGCCGCGGCGGCCCTTGCCAACGAGACTGCCAACAAGGAACAGTTCAGCGAAATCTTCGGCCAGTAAGCTTGCTAGCTTTACCTGGTCCAACACAGCGCCCGGACGGCACACGGTCTTCCCTGTCGCCCCCGCCCGGGCGCCTCCATCAAGCGGCGGCGCGTCTGACGCCCGCCGCTTTTGCCGTTGTCGTGGTCGGCCTGCTCGCCGTGCTGCCGATCGGGCGGCTGGTCGCAGCGGCACTGTTTCCTGATGGATCCCTCGACGCCAGCCTGCTGCTGGGGCGGATCGTGCGCGGCGCGACCCAGCGCGCCATCTTCAACACGCTCGACACCTCGTTTTTTGGCGCCGTGCTGGCGCTGGCGCTCGGTGCGCCGTTCGCGTTTCTCGTTGCGGCCACCGACATGCCGCTGCGCAAGCTGCAGGGCTTCCTGCTCATCCTGCCGTTGATGATCGCCCCGCAGGTCATGGCGCTGGCCTGGATGCACTTGCTGGGTCCATCGAGTGCCCTCCTGGGCTGGTTGGGCATAGCGCCACCGCCGGGCACGCCCAATCCGCTGCTCGGCCGCGGCGGCATTATCGCGCTCTATGGCGTGCAACACGCGCCGATCGTTTTCATCACGCTGCGCGCCGGGATCATCGTGCTGCCGCGCGATTATATCGAGGCGGCGCGGGCTGCCGGCGCTAGGCCTTGGCGCATTCTCGCAACCATCGCCCTGCCGCTGCTGCGGCCCTATATTCTCGCTGCTGTCGCCCTGGCCTTCGTGTCGGGTGTCGGCAATTTCGGCATTCCAGCCCTGCTCGGCATGCCGGAAAACTATCTGACGCTGGCAACGCTGATCTACCAGCAACTCGCCAGCAACGGTCCATCCGTGCTGCCGCAAGTCGCCGGGCTGTCGCTGCTGATCTGCCTGATCGCAGTGGCCGGCATCGTCGTCCAGGGTCTCGCTTTGAACCGGCGCAAATTTGCCGTGACGCGCGGCATGCCGATGCGCTTTGCGTTTGGCCGCTGGCGCTGGCCCGTGGCGATTGCTGGCCTGGTGCTGCTCGGCATCATCCTGCTGTTGCCCGCCGCAGCCTTGCTGGCCACCTCCCTGGTGCCCGCCTATGGCGTGGCCTTGTCAGCAGCGACGGTTACGCTCGACAACTATGTCGAAGTGCTGCTCCGCCAGGCTTCGACGGCCCGCGCTTTCGTCAATTCCAGTTATCTGTCGCTGTTGGCTGCGGCTATTCTGGCGCTGCTTGCCGTGCCACTGGCGCTCAGTCTCAACAGATTGCCCCGCGCTGCCGGGCGCATCGCCCACGGCCTGCTCGAGCTGCCCTATGCCCTTCCCGGTATCGTGCTCGCCATCGCCTGCATCCTGTTGTTCCTGCGCCCCCTGCCCTTGCTCGGCAGTCTCTATGCCACACCCTGGATCATCCTGATTGCCTATCTGATGCGGTTCGCCGCCTTGGCCATCAAGACGGTCGATGCCGCGCTGGCGCAAATGCCCGCCGATGTGCTGGATGCCGCCGCCGCTGCCGGTGCCGGGCCAGCCCGCCGGTTGCGCACCATCACCCTGCCGCTTGCCGCTCCCGCCGCAGCGGCCGGCGCCTTGCTGGTGTTCATGAGCGCCTTCAACGAACTCACCGTCTCGGCCCTGCTGTGGTCCAGCCGCAACGAAACCATTGGCGTCATCCTGTTCAGTCTTGAGGAATCCGGGCTGTCGCCGCAGGCCGCAGCCGTTGCCATGGTGACGCTCGTGGTCGTCATCGTCCTGTTGGCGGGGCTCGACCATTTGGGCCGCCGGCTGCCGCCCGGGGTTTTGCCGTGGCGCTGATCAGCCCGGCACGATCCAGGCGTCTTTGACTGAAAAATGCACCTGGCGGCCCGGCTCCAGCCGCTCGCGTGACACGAGGCTAACGCTTTCGCCGTTCGCCAGACGCAGCGTCGTGTCGTAGCCAGTGCCGACATAGCGGCTGACACCGACTGTCGCCGCAATGCCCGACGCAGCCAGCGCCAGGTTTTCCGGCCGCAGCAGCAGTGTAACCGGACCCTGCTTGAGGTCGCCACGGGCTGGCACCGGACTATCGCCCAGCACGACCGTTCCATCCAAGCCATGGGCCGTCACCAGCGCGCCATGGCCGACAAAGCCCGCCACCATGGCGTTGGCCGGCTCGTTATAGAGCTGCTCGGGACGCCCCGATTGCTGCACCACGCCGTGGTCGAGCACCACGATGCGGTCGGCCAGCGCCAGTGCCTCGCCCTGATCGTGGGTCACGAAGACAATGGTGGCGCCGGTGTCGCGATGCAGTTGTGCAAACACATCGAGCATGCCGGCGCGCAGGTGCACGTCCAGATTAGCCAGCGGCTCGTCGAGCAGGATGATGTCGGTCCCGGTCACCAGGCAACGCGCCAGCGCCACGCGCTGCCGCTGCCCGCCTGATAGATTGTCGATCGACCGTGGTCCAAAACCCGCCAGCGCCACCTGCGCCAGGGCAGCAGTGACGCGCTGCGCAATCTGTGCGCGATCCAGTTTACGCGCCTCGAGCGGGTAAGCAACATTGCCCGCGACATCGAGATGCGGCCACAGCGCATAGGACTGGAACACCATGCCCAGATTGCGCCGCTCGGGTGGCAGCATGGACTTGGCGTCGGCCACCAGCCGCTCGTCGAAATGCAGCGATCCGGCGTCGGGTTGTTCGAACCCGGCGATCAGCCGCAGCAATGTCGTCTTGCCGCAGCCGGAGGGTCCGAGCAGCGCCGTGAACGAACCACTGTCGAGACGAATATCGACGCCATTTGCTGCAAGCGTGTCGCCGTAGCGCTTGGACAGATTGCTCAGCACGATATTGGTCATGCGGCTGCTCTAAAAGCGGCGTGTGACGGTTCGACGACATTGACACGGCTTTGGCACATACACGGCGTCAATGTTAACACTCTGCTATGGCTTTAGCGGGCCTTGCCACGGCTTTCGACGGTTTCGCTGGCCAGCATGGCTCTGAAATCGACCTCGGGGACAGCGGGACTGTAGAGGTAACCTTGTGCTTCCGAGCACCCCGCGCGAGTGATGATATCCAGCTGCGCCTCGGTTTCCACGCCCTCTGCGACAGTCAGCATCCGCAGGCTGTGGCCCAGGCTGGCGATCGACTCGACGATGGCGACGCTGTCCGGACGGCTCTCGAGTTCACGCACAAAGCTCTGATCTATCTTGATTTTATCGAACGGAAAGCGCTGCAGATAACTCAGCGACGAGTAACCGGTCCCGAAATCGTCGAGCGCGATCGTCACGCCCAAGCCACGCAACTGGCCCAGCAGGTCCAGATTGGCCTGGTTGTTCTGCAGCAGCACCGACTCGGTGATTTCAAGCTCCAGACGCCGCGCATCGAACTGGGTTTCCGCCAGGATCGTCTTGACCGCCTCGACCAGCCCCGCCCGCCGGAACTGCACCGGCGACAGATTGACCGACACCCGAATATGCTCCGGCCACGATAATGCGTCGCGACAGGCGCGCTGCAAGGCCCATTCGCCCAGCACGTCGATGACGCCCGTTGCCTCGGCAAGCTGGATAAATTCATTGGGCGGAATCATCCCCAGCTCGGGATGCTGCCAGCGCATCAAGGCTTCGCCAGATGTGATCTTGCCGGTTTCGATGGAGACAAGTGGCTGATAATACAGCATGAATTGTCCCAGATTAATCCCGCGCAGCAAATCGACCTCGAGCAGGCGGCGGCTACGCAGCACCTCTTCCATCTTGGACGCAAAGAACTGGAAGGTTCCGGCGCCATTCGACTTGGCACTGTAAAGCGCCAGATCGGCGCTCTTCATCAGCTGCGCTGTATCGCTGGAGTCAGCCGGCGCAAAGGCGATGCCGATGCTGGTGCTGACCACGATATGGTTGTTGTCGATCTGATACGGCCGCCCAATGGCCCCGATCAAGCGCTGCGCCAGTGCGCGCGTATCCTCCTCCGCGTCGCCCTCGCTGAAATGCAGAATCGCAAATTCATCACCGCCGAGCCGCGCCACAATGTCCGACGCCGCTATGGTCTGGCGCAGACGCCGGGCCACCTTACGCAACAGCGCATCGCCGACGGGATGGCCGAGCGTATCGTTGACTTCCTTGAAGCGGTCGAGGTCCAGATAAAGAATGGCAAACGACATGCCAGTCTTGCTGATATCGCTGACCGCCTGAGTGACGCTGTCCCAGAACAGCAACCGGTTCGGCAGACCGGTCAGTGCATCGTGATGGGCCATGTGAACCACGCGGTTCTGCGCCCGGTTACGCTCAGTAATGTCTTCGAAGGTGCAGACCCAACCGCCCTCGGGCGTCGGATTGCGCGAGACCAGCAGGACCGTGCCGTCCGACAGATGATGCACATTGTCATTGAGCGTCGCGATATCGTCCTTGCTCCCACTCGGCAGGGCGTCACGCACTTTGTCCGAGGATTCGTCCGCCAGTAGGTCCCGGTCGACAAGATCGAATATGGACGTGCCTGGCAGGGTGCGCTCTGGCGTCAGGCCAAATATCGTCTGAAACCGCGTATTGCAGACAATGATGCGGAATTGCTCATCCAGCAGGCATAGCCCCAGCGACATCGCCGCGAGCGCCGTGTCGAAACGCGCATTCTGCACCGCAAGTGTGGCTTCGCTTTCGCGCAGGGTCTTGAGGGCCCGCGACAGCAACCGATTATGCAGCAGCACGAGCGCCGTCAGCATTATGCCACAGGTAATCATCCCAATGGTAACGAGGGTATAAACCCACTGCAAATTAAGCAGGATCTCGCGGTCCTGGTTGATGCGTGAGCTGTTCCACACATTGGCATCGGTCGACAGCCGCGTGAGCTTGGGCGACAGCGGCTCCAGAATAGCCAGAATTTGCGCGGGAACGCCGGGGGTATCGACTTGCGGCAGCAGAGGGGCGACGGCGTTTAGCCCTCGCTCGACGTCATCCAGAATGCCGACGATACGCTGGTCGGAGAGGACAAAGACTTCAACCGACTTGCTGCGCAAGACCTTGAGGCGGTTGACCATAATGTCGAACCGAAGCTGCACCTCCGGGACGCTGCTCTGACCATCGGGCATGCCCATGGCGCTGACGCGCTGCTCCAGGCGCGTGAATTCGCTCGGTGCCTGGGCGACCATCCAGGTGACATTGCCCAAACCGACGCTTTCGAGCGCCGTTTGTCGTTGAAAAACCAATGCGGAGATATAGATCGCCGAGGCTAGAAAACCCAAGATAGCGATGGTCAGCGCTATGCGTAAGAAACGCACTGTATGTGACCGCATTGTATCATAGGCCTAGTTTTGAGGGACGAATTATTCGACGCTGACCGCTTTGACCTGCCAAACGGCACGCCCATAGTACGGTTGCTTCTGCAACACTGGATTTGCGTCAAATGGATACATGACGAAGTATGGTCCCTGATCGTCCACCGGCATGTAGTCCCCATCGCGCTTGACCGCCAGGATGACGTTGAAGTCTGCGAAATCGGAAACCGGAATGTCGACACTATAGTCGTTCAGGGCAATCACCGTGGCCATCGTGCCCTCGGCACCGGCCTTGTCCAGAATGACCGAAAACGGCACGCCCTCAAAATCGACGATGCCCTCGTTCCAAGGGGTGCTGGTCTTGATCGACACCAGGCCCATGGCTTCAAGTTCATCGCGGTCATACGTCACCGTACCCGATGGGCTGGTGACTGTGAGGGTGGGCAAGGTCTGCGCCCACGCTGGTGCCGCCAAGGCGGCAAGGAGACTGAATGCAATGAAGGCGATCGACCTAAGCTTGGTCATTCAATTCTCCGTTATGCCACGCCCAGGGAGGCTTCTGATCTATGCCTATCAGCGCTGATGCCGTATTACCGCATGTTTGCTGATTTGTGATTAAAATCCGTAGCAGGACCATAAACGCGAGCAAATTCAAGCGCAATGCGCCGGGCGCCAGATGGGCGGGATCGCATTTTCGTTAAAGCGTTAAGGCTAAAGCCAAAACTCGTTTTCGCGCAGCGCTTGCGGCAAAGATTATTTCCGCGACGCTTGGCAAAATGCGTCTGGCAGTAAAATTCGGGATGTCCAGCCTAGGGGTTCAGCTCACCCTGCATCACGGCATGCAAATCTGTCGACAGGTTGAACTGGATGCCGTGGGGCAGATAATCGATCTTGGCCGTGCCGCCCAACGTGCCAGACAAAGCGCGTTCGATCAGGCGCGACCCAAAGCCAGTCGTCGTGGGAGGCGTGACCTCCGGTCCCCCCACTTCGGTCCACCGCAGCTTGAACATGGCGTCCTGCGTCCACCATTCGACGTTGACCCGACCATGGTCGTTCGACAGCGCGCCATATTTTACGGCGTTGGTGGCCAGCTCATGCAAGGCCATCGTCAAAGCGCTACTGGCGCGATGCGATATTTCGAGATCTGGCCCGGCAAAATCAATGCGTGCGCCGCCGTTGAAAGGCTTGATCGCGCGGGCAATGGTCTGGCGAAGGCCCGCGACATCCCATTCCTTGCCGGTCAGCACATCATGGGATGCGTCGAGCGCCTGGATCCGTTGCGACACCACTTCACGCATGGCCGACGCGGGATGGTCCGTGCGCAACGACTGGCTGACGATCGACTGAACGGTCGCCAGAATATTCTTGATGCGATGGCTCATCTCGCGGTTCATCAACTCGCGGTAGGCTTCGGCTTCGCGCCGCGCGGTGATGTCGATCGAGACGCCGCTCATCAGCAAGGGGGCGCCGTCCGCGTCAAACCGCGTTTCCGCCCGGATCTCGACCCAGTGGACGCTGTGATCGGGCCAGATGACCCTGCACTCGACATGAAAATCTCCCGCGCCGGATAGCGCTGACGCAATGGTCGTCTGCCAGCGCGGCAAGTCCTCGGGATGGATGGATCGTTGCAAATCCTCGTAGCTGAACGTATCCGCAGCGCCTCGGCCAAAGTTTGCCTTGCAGATGGTGGAAACCACCAATCGGTTGACCGGCACCTCGAGGGTCCAGATACCGAACCCGCCAGCCTTGAGCGTAAAATGCAGCCTTTCCTCGCTCGCCGTCAAATCGGCGATGCGTTGCTGCATTTGCGTCTCGAGCTCGTCGCGCCCCCCTTTATAGCCAGCCGATCGCTCGCGCGAGACATCGAACTGCGACGCGAAGAAATACGTCAGCTGCTCGCCATCGAACACCGGCGAGATCAACAGCCGGTTCCAGAACAGCGTGCCGTCCTTGCGGTAGTTCAGCAAGTCGATCTCGACCGGCACCCGATCACTGATCGCCTTGCGAATACGATCGACATCCTGCTTGTTGCTACCCGGTCCCTGCAAAAACCGGCAATTGCGTCCGAGCGTTTCCTCGCGGGAATAGCCCGTCAGTCGCACAAAGGCGTCGTTGACGAAAACGATCGGATTGTCGTGCTGGCGCGGATCGGTAATCACCATAGGCATGCGGGTCGCCCGCATTGCTGCCGCAAACGGATCGGAGCCCGCGGTGCCGCGTGAAATTTCGCGGTCTATTCTTTGGTGTTCGGACGAAGATATCATCCATGCCTTATAGCGAGGCAAATATCCCCGCAAAGTGTCATTTTTATACTGATCTTCACATTTTGGACATTTGTCAGAAGCCGACTGTTGCGCGACCGAGACTTCCCGTCCCGCCAGCAGCCTGAACTGAGCGCGAGCCCGCCGCAATCGCGCTGGCCAAACAATCCGCGGGTGCTACGCCACCGAGCCAGGCATGCAGAAAACCGGCGTTGAACGCATCCCCAGCGCCGGTCGTGTCGATGACTGTAACTTTTGGACTTGGCTGGCTGATGATGTCGCCCTCGACGGCCAGCAGTCCGCCATCGGCACCGGCTTTGAGGACAACAATTGCAAAGTGTTGCTGCAGGTACTGCAGCGCCGCAAACCGCTCGGCCCGGCCGCTGAGGGCGTACGCCTCTTCGAGATTGGGCATGAAAACATCGACACCCATCGTGCGCTGCAGAAATTCTGGATCGCCGATGAGATCATTGTCCCAGCTCGGGTCGAGCGAAACGGTCAATCCGTGGCTTTTGGCCAGGGATATGGCATCGCTCATTTCATGGAGCGTCGCATATTCGGCAATATGAAGATGGGTTGTACCGGAATTGGCCAGAGCCCCTTCAAACGTCGACGGGCGCGCGTGTCCTGCCCGCCGGGAGACAAACGCCCGATCGCCGTCATTGACCATGACCGCAGTCAGTTGCGGCCCTGCTGACGCGTCGCGATCAAGATAATTGAGGTCCAGACCCAGGCTTTCGATCTGGCCATAAAGTGCCGTGGACAGGGCATCCGTGCCATATCGCGCCAGCAGGATAGCCGGGCGGCCGAGCCCCGCAAGGTGAGCAGCGGTAATTAGGGCCCCGCCCCCCGGGGTCAAGGCAAAATCCCTGGCAAAAATTTCCCGGCCCAATTGCGGCATGTGCTCGAGGCCCTGGAACACCATGTCGCAATAGATACGGCCCAGGCTCAGCACCGCAGCGGGCCTGCTAGATGCGGTCGTCATGCATGGCCCAGGGCTTTTTCGCTCGCCGAGTCAAAGAGATAGAGAGAGCCTGGCTGGGCGTGCAGCATTACCGTGCTGCCGATGGCAGGCACGACCCGGCCCGGAGCGGTGGCGATCACCTGGCTGCTGCCGATCTGCACGTGGACCAGCGTTTCCGAGCCCAGTGGCTCGACGGCGGCTACCGCACCGGTGGCAGTGAAACCCGCAGGCGCTGCTTCGGTGACGACAATTAGATCATGGGGCCGTAGGCCGACGAGTACGCCACCATCGTGTGCGGGCAAGGCCAGCCCGACAGTCTGCGCGCCTTCTACGGTCAATACGCCAGCGGAAATCGTGGCGGGCAGCATGTTCATCGAGGGGCTGCCGATGAAGCGGGCGGTGAAGACGTCGGTAGGGTTTTCGTAGAGATCGGTGGGGGTGCCGACCTGCAGGATTTTGCCGTCGCGCATCACAACTATCTTGTCGGCCATGGTCATGGCTTCGATCTGATCGTGCGTCACGTAGACGATCGTGGTGCCGAGGCGGCGATGCAAGTCCTTGATTTCAAGGCGCATTTGCGAGCGCAACTGGGCATCAAGGTTCGACAGCGGCTCGTCGAACAGGAAGGCCACGGGGTCACGAACCATGGCGCGGCCGATGGCGACACGCTGGCGCTGACCGCCGGAGAGGGCCGCAGGACGGCGGTCGAGCAGCTTCTCGAGCCCCAGCGTCTTGCCGGTTTCGAGGATGCGCTGCTGCTTTTCGGCCTTGGAAAGTTTGGAGGTGTAGAGCCCGAAACCGATGTTCTGGCCGACTGTCATGTGGGGGTAGATGGCGTAGTTCTGGAACACCATGGCGATATTGCGCTGCTTGGGTTCGCGCTGGTTGACCACCTCGCCGCCAATCAGCAGGACGCCGCCGGAGATGTCCTCAAGCCCGGCGATCATGCGCAGAGTGGTGGATTTTCCGCAGCCGGAGGGCCCCACGAACACGACGAATTCACCGTCTTCGATAGTCAGGTCGATGCCGTGCACGGCGCGGGTCTTGCCATAGTCCTTGACCAGACCCTGGAGTTCAATCTTTGCCATCAGGCCATTCCCTTCAATGCGTCAAAACGCGTCGTAAGCATGTGCGAAGCAGCAAGCTGATTGCTCATGAGCTTGTGCAGGCGTGCCGCAAGATTGCTTGCAGTTTGCCTGTAGCCGGCGATGGCAGCGTCCAAAGGCTCCGGTGCCGGGCCGCCAAACCGGGTGCGCACGGCGACGAAATACTCGGGCGACACCAGTTCGGCGAAAGTGGGCTCGTCGAGACTGGAGGCACGTCCGGTCGCCTGCTCGAAGGCAGCGGTGAATGGAGAATAGCCATCGCTCACCAGATCGCCGTTCATGGCGACGACCGCCTTGGCGACCGCAGCCGCGATTTCGTGGCCCTCGCGGAACGACAGACCCTCGCGGCGCACCAGGCTATCGGCGAGTTCGGTGATGGTGATGCAGGAGCGGCGAATGTTGCTGGCGACGCGGCCGGGGTCGATGCGGATCTGGGCGACGAGTGCCGCCATCAGGTCGAGCACCCGGCCGGCGCTGTCGAAGGCTGCGTAACCCATGGACTGGGTTTCGCCTTCGCTGTCGTTCATGTCGGTGAAGGGGGTGTTGTGCATCACCGTCAGCATAGACTGGGCGCGGCCATAGGTTTGGCTGGCGAGGTGGCGCAAATGCTCGATCGGCACGGGATTGCGCTTTTGCGGCATGATCGAGGAAATCTGCACCAGCGAATTGGGCACGTAGATCTGCCCGACCTCGAAGCTGGTCCAGACCTGGAAATCCTGGATCGGGCGGCCCAGATGCAGGAACATCAGTCCGATGGCGCTGTAGGTCGAGGTGATGTAATCGACGCCAGCGATGCAGGAGTAGGAATTCTGTAGCGGCCCCGCAAAGCCGAGGAGTTCGGCGACGCGGGCCCGATCGGTCGGGAAGCCGGTGGTGGTGATCGCCGCGGCGCCCATGGGCGACAGGTCGACGATCCGATAGGCGTCCAGCAGCCGCTCGATATCGCGGCCGACGAACTCGACGATAGCCGATAGGTAGTGGCCGAAGGTGGTCGGCTGGGCGGGCTGGCCGTGGGTGTAGGCGACGATCAGCGTGGCTTTTTCGCGCTCTGCAGCCTCGATGAGGGCCTCGTGCAGCGCCAGCGCCTTTCCGATCAGCAGGTTGAGCCGCTCGCGCAGACCGAGCTTGAACAGGGTGTGGTCGATATCGTTGCGCGACCGCGCGGTGTGCAGCCGCCCGCCGAGATCGGGGCCAAGGCGCTTTTTGAGTTCCTTCTCGATGAGGAAGAAGAAGTCTTCGACCTCGCCGGTATAGACCAGATTTGCCGGATCGACTTCGGCGTCGATGCTGTCGAGCGCATTGGCGATGTCGCGCGCCTGCTCGGCGTTCAGGATGCCGGTTTCGGCCAGCATCACCAGATGGGCGCGGTCGATGGCGCGAAAGCCCTCGACGTGATGGTTTTTGGCGCCATCGAACAGCGGCGCGAGGACGGTCTGCTTATATACCGGATCGGGAAAAACCGAGCGATCGGCAAGGCGTGGATCGGTCATGGTCTAGCCCTTCAGTCCGGCCAGCATGACCCCGCGCACGATGTAGCGCTGCAGCACGAGGAACACGAGCAGCGTCGGAATGGTGCCGATGGCGGCGCCGGTCATAATGAGCTCCCACTGAATGGAAGCCTCGGCGGAGAAGCTCGAAATGCCCACCGGCAGGGTATAGATCTCCTTCGAGGTGGTGACGATCAGCGGCCAGAAGAACGCGGTCCAGTTGCCGAGGAAGGTAAAGATCGCCAACGCCGAGATCGCCGGCACCACCATGGGCATGGCGATCTTCCACCAGATGGTGAATTCGTTGAGCCCATCGACCCGCGCCGCCTCGAGGAAATCATCGGGAACACCCTCGAAGAACTGCTTCATCAGGAAGGTGCCGAAGGCCGTCATCATGCCGGGGAACATGATGCCCCAATAGGAATTGAGCCAGCCGAGTTGGCTCGACATCAAATACCAGGGGATCACCAGCATTTCGGTAGGGATCATCAGCGTCGACAGAATGGCGAGGAAAATGAAATAGCGGCCGCGAAACTCGAACTTGGCGAGCGTGTAGCCGACCATGCTGTCGAAGAACACGTTGGACAGCGTCACCGTCAGGGCGATGAAGGTCGAGTTGAAGAACCACTGCATGAAGCGGCCATCGCCCAGCACTTTGATGTAATTATCCAGGGTCGGCGCGGCTGGAATGAGCTTGAGATCATAGACCTGTGCGGATGTCTTGAGCGAGGTCGAGAACATATAGAGCAGCGGCGTGACCATGATCAGACCGCCGATCAGCAGCAGGGTCCAGATGATGATCCGCCCAGGGCGAATGTCGCGGCGGTTGGCCGCCAACTCGTTTTGTGTGGCGGTCATTTTCTTTCCCTCAGCACGAACAGTTGGGCTAGCGAGACGACCAGCAGGATGGTGAACAGCACGACGGTCTGCGCAGCTGCATAACCCATCTGATAGGATGAGAACGCAGTCTGATAGATCATCAGCACCAAAGGCTTGGTGGCGTTAAGCGGGCCACCAGGGTCATTGGTAGTCATGTTGTAGACCTGATCGAAAATCCGCAGGAACCCGATCGACGAGAACACCACGAGGAACACCGTGGTCGGCTTGAGCAGGGGAATAGTGATCTTGCGCAGGATCGCACCCTCCCCGAGCCCGTCGATCCGGGCGGCTTCGTAGAAAGTCCCGGGAATGGCGCGCAGGCCGGCCATGAAGATGATGACCTGAAAGCCCAGGCCCGCCCAGATGGCCGGCACGAGGATGGAGAACAGGGCCTGATCGACTGAGCGCAGGAAGGGCTGCTGGGCAATGCCGATTGAGCTCAGGAAGCCGTTGATGACCCCGATCGGGACCGGCTGGTAGAACCAGCGCCACACCCAACCCATCGCAGCGGCGGTCGTCAGGAACGGGAGGAAATAGAGCGCCCGGATGAAGCCATGGGCAATCTTCACTCGGTCCAGGTAAAAGGCGATGACAAACGAGATCAATAGGCTCAGCGGCGTGCCGATGATCAGGTATAAGAACGTGTTCTGGAACACTTTCCAGAATACCGGGTCGGCGAACATGATCTGGTAGTTGGCGAAGCCGACGAAATTGGGCGGGCTCAGCAGATCCCAGTCCGTCAGCGACAGCCAGAAAGCCTGAAACGTTGGGTAAAACCGGATAACGCTATAAAACATGATGGGCAGGGCGAGAAACGTCCAGGCCCAGATGACGCGCTTGGTGCTGATGTTGAGGCGGTCCCAGAAGCGATTGTGGCTGGGTTGGGGAAGTGCGTTTGCCGACGCCATGTCCGCTCCTTATGGGTCAATGTGGCTGGCGGCACATCCATGCCGCCAACCGTTCGTTTGCAAGCCTGATTACTTGCGGCCGGCGTCGATGATGGCCTGCTCGGCGGTCGCGGCCTGAGCGATGGAGTCCTCGATCGACTGACCTTCAAGCAAGACCCGGTTGACCATGTCGATAGCCGTCTGGCGCTGTGCGGCTTCGTCGTAGAATATCGTCGTGTGAGCGTATTCGAGCCCCTTGAGGAACGGCCCCAGGATCGGGTCGGCCAAATTGGCCTCGGTCAGCGCGACATCGCGGCGGGCCGGCAGTTCGCCGACCACGTCGAGCCAGATTTCCATCGCTTCGGGCGAGGAAATATAGGCGAGGAACTTCTGAGCCGCCTCGAGCTCTTCGCCTTCTGCCGTGGCGCCAATGGCGTTGGCAAAATAGCTCGAATAGTTGGAGCGCGTGCCAGCAGCATCAGCCGGCAATTCGACGACGCCCCATTCGAACGGATTGGGTTTAAAAGCTCCTAAACGGAACGTGCCGTCGATGGTCATGGCGGCCATGCCAGCGCGGAACGCGGCCTGTCCCTCATCCATGAAGCCGGTAACGCCGACCTTCTGCACGGTCTGCAGATCGGTGTAGAATTTCAGGGCCGCAGCGCCCGCTGGGCTGTTATAGGCCACATTGCCATCGGCATCGTAGGGCTCGCCGCCGTTCTGGCGGATCAGCACTTCGCGCCACCACTGGTGGTCCTGACCGGCCATGTCCAGGGTCACGCCCTCGGAAATGACGTTGCCGGCGCCATCGCGCTTGGTGGTGGCTTCGGCGGCTGCAACGAATTCTTCGAGATTGGTCGGGGGCTCGATACCGGCTTCCTCGAACAGGGCCTTGTTGTAGAACAGGGCCAGCGACCGCACGGCGGTGGGCAGGCCATAATAGCTGTCGCCGCGCTTCATCGCCGAAACGATGGGGAAGAAATCGGCTTCGATGGCGTCATAGGGGAAAACGGCGGGATCGAGCGGCTTGATCAGCCCGCCATTCACGAACTGGTCGGTCCAGCCATAGAACAGTTGCATCACGTCGGGGCCCTGGCCCGCGACCTTGGCCGCGACGACGCGGGTCTGGTAATCGGCATAAGGGAAGGTGGTCTGCTTGACCGTGATGTCGGGGTTGGCGGCCTCGAACTTCTCGATCAGCTGATCCATCGCGGTGACGCGGCTGTCGAAGATATACTGCCAATATTCGATTTCGACGGCCTGGGCCGAACCCATGGCCAGAAAGCTGACGCCTGCTGCGAGCCCGGCCAATTTTGCCTTGGTGAGCATTTCCAAATTCCTCCATTGCAGGCCGATCCCGAGATGGCCCTCTCCATAGCGGCAGACGCGAGCCTGGCCAGCTTGCGGCAGGTTCGAGTATGTGACACCGACTTGTCAATAAAATAATCTACTTGAGTTATTATGCCGGCTGTCTAACCTGTTCCCCAAGAGGCGCAGAACAGCGACATGGGGCGGAGATTTGGACGATCGGAGCAGCAAGACCGAGTTGCGTCAGAAAAGTGCGATCGGCTCGAACCCCGGTCGCAACCGCGCCCATAACCGGCGCGTCGTGCTTGAAGTCATTCGCACCGAGGGCCAGCTTGGCCGCACCGAAATTGCCCGGCGGGCGCATCTGACCGCCCAGGCCGTCGCCAACATCGTCGAGGAGCTGTTGGCAGACGGGCTGCTCATCGAGCTCGGTCGCCTGCGCTCCGGTCGAGGCCAGCCGCCCATCCAGTTTGCAGTCAATCCCGATGGACCGTTGACGGCAGGCGTCGAAGTCGCCGCCGATCACATGGTCACCGTGCTGCTCGATCTGGCCGGCGGGATACGCGGCCAATCGATTATCCAACTCGAGGAAACCGGGCCCGACAGCATTCCGGCGAGGGTCGCCCAGGAAGTATCCCGGCTCGAAGCGCGGCTCAAATCCGACCGCCGCAAGCTGCTGGGCATCGGCGTCGTCATGCCGGGCCCGTTCGAGGTCACCGGCATGAGCTCGGTTGGTCCTGCGACATTGCCAGGCTGGACCGGGGTCGATGCGGCGGCACTGTTCACCAGGGCGACCGGATCGCCCGTGGTCGTCGAGAACGACGCCACCGCCGCGGCGGTGGGCGAGCGGTTGCATGGTGCGGGCCGGCACCTGGGCAGTTTTTGCTATCTGTATTTTGGCGTCGGGCTTGGGCTCGGCGTCATCCAGGATGGCCGCCCGTTGCGCGGGGCCTTTGGCAATGCCGGAGAAATCGGCCATGTCGGGCTGGTGCCGCGACAGGGACGCGCCCATTCGGGGCCAGCCGGGGCGCTGGAACGCTTTGTCTCGGTGTTTGCCCTGCGCGAGCGGCTGGCGATGGCAGGAACCTATGTCGCCACCATCGAGGATATCCAGAGGCTGCATGACGAGGGCGAGCCGACCCTGCGCGATTGGATCGCCATGGCCGCGGATTATCTGGCGCCCGCAGTGGCCATGCTCGAGAACATCTTTGACCCCGAAACCGTGATCTTCGGCGGCGGCCTGCCCGACAGCGTGCTCGAAGCCGTCATCGCCGCCCTCGATCCGTTGCCGGTATCCGTCGCCACGCGCGACAAGCGCAGCGTGCCGCGGGTCATTCGGGGCCAGACCGGACAGCTCACCGCAGCCCTCGGCGCCGCGGCCCTGCCGCTGCTCGATACCGTCTCACCGCATCTCAGTGTCGCCGACCCGATGGGTTGAGCGCAACTCATAGTGGACCATTGCCATGCTGAACGATCAAGATCGCCTGCGCCGCCGCGCGGCCAACCCACGTCTCGTGACGCTGTACCGGGCGCTCACCCGGCTGCGTTCGACCGTCACCGTGATGAACACCGGCGCGCATCCCGATGACGAGCACAACGGCATGCTGGCGGTGCTGCGCCATCAGGACGGCGCGCGCATCGTCGTCGCCTGCTCGACGCGCGGCGAGGGCGGCCAGAATACGCTGGGCCCCGAACGCGGCGGGGCGCTGGGCGTGCTGCGCTCGCGCGAAATGGAGGAAGCCGCCCGGGTGCTCGATGCCGATATCGCCTGGCTCGGCCATGGTCCGGACGATCCGGTGCATGACTTCGGCTTTTCCAAATCGGGCACCGATACCTTGGCGCGCTGGGGCAAGACGCGCACCATCGAGCGGCTGGTGCGGGCCTATCGGCAGTTCCGGCCGGACATCGTCATCCCGACCTTTCTCGATGTGCCGGGCCAGCACGGGCATCATCGTGCCATGACGGAGGCGGCCCATACGGCGCTCGCCCTGGCGGCGGACCCTGCTTATGTCACCGAGGGGCTTGCGGCCTGGTCGGTGGCCAAGTTTTACCTGCCGGCATGGTCGGGCGGCGGCTCCACCTATGACGACGAAGTGCCGCCGCCGGCTGCAACGACTATGGTCACGGCCACCGGTCTGGACCCCGCGACCGGCTTGTCGTTCGATCGGCTTGGCGAGGTGTCCCGCGCCTACCATGCCAGCCAGAACATGGGGGTGTGGGAGGCAGAAACACAGCTGCAATGGCCCTTGCATCTGGTGGGCGGCTTGACGGAAACCAGTATCTTCGACGGTCTGCCGCAGACGTTCGGCGCTATCGCGGACGTGCCGGAGCTGACCAGCGCCGACACGGCAATCGGTGACGCGATCGCGGCGTTTCCCGATGGCGCGCGGGTGTTCGCGGCGCTGGTTCGGGCGCGCAACATCATACGGTCGGCTCGGCAGGCGGTACCCGCAGATCAGTTGCATCGCCTCGATCGCAAGCTCCTCGAGATCGACGCCGCCATGGCGCTGGCTGCCGGCATCGATATCGAGGCAGGCTTGAGCGCAGCGCGCGTTGCGCCGGGCCAGACGGTCGAGCTGTTGATCGAGGTCGAACGCGGCATGGCACAGCGGCTGACCGTGCAGCCGGTGACGGGTGCTACCATCGTCCCGGTGGACGCCGTGGACATGACCGGCAAAGAACTTCTGTTGCCGATCAAGGCCGATGATGCGGCGCCCATCAACAACGCATTTTATCCAGACTGGCACAGCCTCGGCGGCAATGGACTGGTCTGGCTCAAGATCGAGGCGGTGGTCGGCGGCGAAACCATCGGCTTTGCCATCGATACCGAAGAGGCGCTGCAACTGGCGCCCGCCCATCGCGTCTCGATCGCGCCCGAAGCGCTGATCCTCGCGCTGCGAACGCCTGGTCCGCGCAGTGTTGCGATCAAGTCCGACGGTGCTATCGAGCAGATCTCGATCGCGCCCCTTGCCGGTCTTGATATGGCGCGAACTCCTGGCGGCATGATCCTGACGCCTGGGCCACAGCTGGCGCCCGGCCGCCATAGCCTGCCGATCCTGGTGCATGACGTGCCGACCCACAGCGTCACCCCCATCAGCTATCCGCATATCGGGCGGACCAGTTTTGTCCGGCCCCTGAGCCTCGACATCCTGGCGCTGGACCTCATCCTTCCGGCCACGCGGGTAGGCTACATCGGTGGCGGTGCCGATCGCGTCGGCCTGTGGCTGGAGCTTATGGGTGTCGATGTGACGGTGCTGGACGCGGCGGCGCTGCAGGATGACCTCGCCGGCTTCGACACTATCGTTGTCGGCATTTTCGCCTTTGGGACCCGTCCCGACCTCGCCGCCGCCACTGGCCGGTTGCACGACTGGGTGCGCTCCGGTGGCCATCTGTTGACGCTCTACCACCGCCCGAGCGATGGCTGGCGCCCCGATGCCACCCCGCCCCTGCCACTGACCATCGGCAGCCCGTCGCTGCGCTGGCGCGTCACTAATCCGCAGGCTCCGGTGACGCTGCTGGATCCGGATCATCCGCTGTTCAACGGCCCGAACCGGATTACCCACGCCGATTTCGACGGCTGGGACAAAGAGCAGGGCCTGTATTTCGCGTCGGCCTGGGACGCGGCCTATCAGCCTTTGCTGTCGATGAGCGACGCCGGGGAAGCGCCGCTGACCGGCTCTCTGCTGTCGGCGAAGGTCGGGGGCGGTCGCCATACCCACACGAGCCTCGTGCTGCATCACCAGATGGACCGGCTGGTGCCCGGCGCCTTCCGGCTGATGGCGAACCTGCTGCAAGCCGCCTGACATGGGCCCGCGTGCTGGCATCGTCTGGTTGTTGAGCGACATGCTGCTCGTGACCACCATGACGGTACTGGTCAAGCTCGGCGGCGCCAGTTATCCGGCGGTACAGATCGTCTTTATCCGCTCGCTGATCGGCCTCGTCAGCGTGCTGCCGATGGCGTTCCGGCAGCGCCATGCCCTGCAGCAGACCCGTCATTGGCGTCGGCACGGCTTTCGCGTCCTGTGCAATACCCTGGCACTCAACGCCAATTTTGCGGCCATCACGGCACTGCCGCTGGCACTGGTCAACGCGATCGGCTTCATGCGGCCGCTGGTGGTTCTGGCGCTGGCGGGCTGGCTGCTCGGGGAGCGATCCGGGCCCTGGCGCTGGGTGGGCGCGGCTATCGGTTTTGCCGGCGTGCTGGTCATGGTGGGGCCAAGCGAAGTGAACTGGAACATCGGCATTGTCGCGGCGCTGGCCGCCGTGGTGTTCGGCTCGCTGGCCACGGTGCAAACACGCGCCCTGGCCGCCGAAAATACCACTGTGCTGATGGTATTCTACACCGTTGGGCTCAGCGTTTTCACGGCGATACCGGCAGTGATCGCCTGGCAACCGGTCGCCGTAGCCGACTGGCCCCTGCTGCTGGCGATCGGCGTGCTCGCCCAGCTTGGCCAATATTGCTATTTGCGGGCCTATCAGGGCACGCCCGCCAATCTTCTGGCGCCGTTCGGCTATCTCTCCATCGTGCTGGCCAGCCTGGCGGGCTTCCTGGCCTTTGGCGAAATCCCGGCCTGGACCACCATTGCCGGCAGCGCCATCATTGTGCTCGCCCTCGTCGGCACCAGCCGCCTCGACCGGCCACGATCCTAGCTGGGATTCAGCGTTTGGCTTTTGCGGTCTGGCGGCATCTTTCTGAGCAGTATTTCACCTCGTCCCAGACCCGCTCCCATTTTTTGCGCCAGGCAAATGGACGTCCGCAGGTGACGCAAATCTTGTGTGGCAGATTGGGTTTTTTGTGCATGGATTGGCTACGGTCCGCTCATTGCGCCGGATCAGGCGCTCAGGACGGCGGCCCACAGGCGTCGCTCTGGCCCTCGACCAGTTCAAGGGGCCAGATGCGGCGCGTGATGCCGACGGGATAGGTGCTGGAAAATGCCGGCATGGTCGCCAGCAGCGCCTCGGCCAGCGAGATGCCCAGCTCGCGCAGCGACAGGCGAAAGCAGGTGAGTTTCGGCGAAAACAGCTGAGACAGTGGAGATTCGCGAAAACCGATGACGGCCATGTCCCGGCCCGCCACCAGCCCCGACTCCTCAAGCCGCCGATAGACGCCCATCGCCATCAATTCGTAGATTAGCAGCACTGCAGTGGGGCGCTCCGTCATGCGCAGCATTTCATCGGCGACGAGGTAGCCGCCCTGCTCGGTGGAGCGGGCCCGGATCACCAGTTCGGGGGCAAACGCTATGCCGTGTTTTTTGAGCGCGGCCTTGTAGCCGTCGAGAAAAACGAAGCCCAGATTGATGTCGTTGGATGGAATGGCCGCGACGATCCGGCGATGGCCCTGGGCGACCAGGCGATCGACGGCGCGGATGGCGACGCCCTCGAAATCGAGGTCGATCCACGGGTAATCCCCGCCGACTGCGGAGCGACCCAACGCGACGAAGGGGATTTGCGCCTGCATCAGGAAATCGATGCGCTGGTCGTTCCGCTGTACGGCGGTGATGATCATGGCATCGACCAAGCGCCGCGCCGCGATCCGCTCGAGATAGAGATGGGGGTCCTCGTCGGTGGCGCAGGGCAAGACGATCAGATCGAGCCGGTGGCGGGTTAGCGCACCCTGCAGGCCATCGATGACGCCGAGGAAGAAATTATCGTTATTCGCAGCAGTATCGGGACTGGTTTCCATCATGAAGCCAATCGTATTGGTGCTGCCCTGCCGCAGGCTGCGGCCGGAGTGATTGGGCATATACCCCAACAGCTTGGCCGCTTCGAGGACGCGCTGACGGGTCTCTTCGTTGACATCGGGCCGGCCGTTGAGCGCGCGCGATACCGTGCCGATGGAGATCTGCAGGTGCTGCGCTAACTGTTTGATCCCAATCATGTTTGGCCGCTCCTTCGCGCGGCCACCCTAGGCGGTTTCGGCTTCGGCAGGAAGCCGTGCCGAAACCCTATTGACAAGCATAAGTCATATTAATAGCGTCGTAAACGTTTACGGAGGCGTGTGCGGCAGGAGGATGCGGCATAGGCAAGAGGCTCCGTGGGAGGATTGCCAACTCATGAAAACCGCCGTTCTGGCTGGATGCGGAGCTATGTCCGCTGGCTGGCTGTCCGCCATCACCAAGGCGCCTCTCGCTGACCAGGTTCGCGTCGTCGGACTGGTCGATCTCAATCCCGAAACGGCCCGGCTGCGCGCCGAGCAGTTCGGGCTGACCGACGCGATGATCGGCACAGACCTCGCCGCCATGCTGGACCAGCTCAAGCCCGACATCGTGTTCGACGTGGTAGTTCCGGTGGCGCGCCATGACGTCGTGGCAACTGCCCTGGCCCATGGCTGCAACGTGCTGAGCGAAAAGCCGATGGCCGCCAGCCTCGAAGCAGGCCGCGACCTCATCGACAAGGCAAGGGCTGCGGGCAAGGTGCACGCCGTGATCCAGAATCGCCGTTTCATCGCCGGCGTCCGCCGGCTGCAGCAATTCATCGCAGCTGGCGGCATCGGCGAATTGACGGCGCTGCACTGCGACTTCTTCATCGGTGCGCATTTCGGCGGTTTCCGCGAAGACATGGACAATGTGCTGCTGCTCGACATGGCGATCCATACGCTGGACGCCGCGCGCTTCATGTCCGGCAAGATCCCACTGGCGGTCTATTGCCAGCAAAGCAATCCGCGCGGCTCGTGGTACCGGCATGGCGCCGTAGCCAATGCGATTTTCGAATTTTCCGACGACGTGGTGTTCACCTATCGCGGCTCCTGGGTGGCCGAGGGCGCCAATACCAGTTGGGAAGGCGTGTGGCGCATCATCGGCACCAAGGGCACCATCACCTGGGACGGCGGCGACGCCTTTTCGGCCCGGCTGGTGGACGATGGGCCGGACCTGCTGCGGCCATCGCACGAGATCCCCCTGCCCGAGCCGGCCGATATCGAACAGACCCATGGCCATGCCAGCGTCATCGCCGAATTCCTGTCGGCGCTCGACGATGGGCGCGCCCCCGAGACCGACGGCGCCGACAATATCAAGAGCCTCGCCATGGTGTTCGGGGCGATCGAGAGCGCCCGCACCGGCCAGCGCGTCCGCATTGCAGTTTAAGGAATTTCGTGTGAGCAACCCCGCCAAATCCATCCGCATCGGCACCATGATCCAAGCCACCAAAGGCAAGGCAGCCGAGAATATCGCGGCTATCGCCGACCTTGGCTTCGAGAGTTTCGAGCCGTTCTTCTGGCAAACCACCAGTGGCCAGGATCTGGCTGAACTGGGCAAGCGCTCACTCGATGCAATAGGCGACCGCGATATCACCATCTCGACGCTGGGCATGTTCGGCAATCCGCTGGAAGACGGCGAGATGGACCGCCAGACCCTGCAGGGCTGGAAGGACTGCATCGACAATGCGCATCATTTCGGCGCCACCTGCGTCGCGGGCTTTACCGGCCGCGTCCGCAACAAGCCGCTGACCGACAGCCTCAAGCCCTATCGCCAATTGTGGAGCGAACTGGCGCAGCGCGCAGCCGACAAGGGCGTCAAGATCGCCTTCGAAAACTGCGCCATGGAAGGCAATTGGGCGACCGGCGACTGGAACATCGCGCATAATCCCGACGCCTGGGAGCTGATGTTCAACGAAACCCCGCACGACAATATCGGGCTCGAATGGGAGCCCTGCCACCAGATGGTCTATCTGATCGATCCGATGCCCCAAATCCGCAAATGGGCGCACAAGTTTTTCCACGTGCACGGTAAGGACGCCAGTATCCGCTGGGAGGTGATCAAGGAGCACGGCGTGTTCGGCAAGGAGCCCTTCGTGTTCATGCGCACGCCCGGCTTTGGCGACAGCAACTGGACCGATGTCATCTCCGAATTGCGGCTTGCGGGCTATCAGGGCGCCATCGACATCGAGGGCTGGCATGACCCGGTCTATCGCGGCGACCTCGAAATGACCGGCCAGGTGCATGGCCTCAATTATCTCAAGCATTGCCGGGGCGGCGACTTCATCGCCTGACCGATCGATCGCCAGCCAAGGCTCCGCAGAGAGCCTGGCGATCGCAATATCAACCGCGGCGGAGGCCGCAAAACGGGAGGACTACAATGAAATTATCGACTTTGGCCATGGCGATCGGCGCCGTGGTGCTGGCGACGGGGCTGGCGCAGGCCCAGGACAAGACTTTCAACATCTGGTGGTTCGAAGACGCTGCCTCGGCACAGGGCGTCACCTGGACCAAGGCGCTCGAAGAGCTCAAGGCCAATCATCCAGACGTCACGGTCAACTTCGAGCAAAAGACCTTTGCCCAGTTGCAGGCATCGGGCAGCATGATCCTCAACTCCGATCAGGCGCCCGACGTGCTGGAATACAACAAGGGCAACGCCACCGCCGGCCTCGTCGCCAGCCAGGGCCTGCTGACGCCACTCGACGATGCCTATACCTCGCTCGGCTGGGACAAGATTCTCGACGAGGGGTCACTCACCCTCAGCCGGTATGACGAGCTTGGCGTGTACGGCTCCGGCTCGATCTGGGGCATCTCGACCTACGGCGAGTATGTTTCGGCGTTCTACAACATCGACATGTTCGAAGAGGCCGGCCTTGCGGTCCCGACGAGCCTCGACGAGCTGACTGCGGTGTTCGAAGCGTTCAAGGCGCAGGGCATCACCCCCCTTGCCCTGGGCGGTGCGGATACCAGCGGCCAGCACGTGCTGGCTTCCCTCGCCTACACCAAGGCCGACGACACCTGGATTTCCAACTATCAGGGCCTCAAGGCGCCGCTCGACACGGCTCCCTATCTGTTTGCCGCCCAGACCATGGTCGATTGGGTCGCCAAGGGCTACGTCGACAAGGACGCCACCGGCATCAAGGACCCCGACGCAGCGCTGCAGTTCACCTCGGGCAAGGCGCCGGTCTACATTTCGGGCACCTGGAATCTGGGCAATTTTAACTCGACCATCAAGGACTTCAAATGGGGTCAGTTCCTGGTTCCGACGCCGAAATATTCGGTCGGCTCGACCGGCAATCTCTGGGTCATCCCGACCGCCTCGAAAAATCCCGAGCTGGCCAAGGAATGGATCAGCCTGCTGCTATCGCCCAAATATCAGACCGAACAGGCCAATAACGGCGGCGTCTCGATCGCGGCCGATCCGGCCACGGTGACCAATCCGGTCGGACAGAACGCGGCCGCGGTGTTCAAGGAAATCGCCGACAAGCAGGGCCTCGGCTTTTACCCGGACTGGCCGGTCCCGGGCTTTTACGACGTGCTGATCCAGAAGGTAGCCGGCTTGCTGCAGGCGACTTTGACACCCGAGCAGTTCGCCGACGAGCTCAAGCAAGCCTATGACGACGCCCAGGCGAACCAATAGTCACTGATGGTATTTGGGCCGCGCCTCTACGGGAGCGCGGCCCGATTGCAGGGTGGAGGAAAAAATGGCCACGCCGAGCACTGTGTCCACCGAAGACAAGCGCAGTTTCTATCTCTTTTTGCTGCCCGGGGCGATTGGCTTCATCGCCATCGTGCTGGTCCCCCAGCTCGCCAATTTTGGCCTCAGCTTCACCGCCTGGAAGGGCGTGGGGACACCGAGGTTCGTCGGGCTGCAGAACTACGAGCGCCTGCTGAGCGACGGGCAGTTCTGGGGCTCGATGAGCCACACCCTGCTGTTCGTCATTTCCATGACCATCATCCCCGTGCTGATCGGGCTGGTCCTGGCCGCCCTGCTGTTCGACTATATCCGGGCCGAATTCGGCGAGACCGCGTCCAGCCTGTTCCGGGCGGCTTTGTATCTGCCGCAGATTTTGCCGATCACCGCCGCCGGCGTGCTGTGGGGCTGGATCCTGAGCCCGACGGGCGTCGTCAATATCGTGCTGCGGGCCATCGGGCTCGGCGATCTGGCGCAGAACTGGCTTGGCGACGCGACCTATGCCCTGCCGGCGGTGTCGCTGGTGATCGTCTGGATACAGATCGGCTATTGCCTCGTCGTCTTCATGGCGGGCCTGTCGCGCATCGATCCGGCGCTTTACGAAGCCGCCGAACTGGACGGCGCCGGCTGGTGGCAGCGCCTCAGGACCATCACCATTCCCCTGCTGGCGCCTGAAATCTTCGTCGTGGTGCTGACCACGCTGATCGCCGCGCTCAAGGTTTTTGCGCCCATCTTCGTGTTGACTGCTGGCGGGCCGGACAATGCGACGCTGGTGCCATCATACCTGACTTACTATCATTTCTTCACCACCCAGCGCGTGGGCTATGCCGCGTCCATCGCCGTGGTGCAGACCATTCTGACCATTGGGCTTGCGATCATTTTCCTGCGCTTTCAGGCACAACAGGCGGGGAAGGAATAGCCCATGGCCGATATCGCGCCCTATTCAAACCAGCGGACCGAAACGCCCGCCGCTGCCCGCGACATGCCCCGGCGCAGCCCCCTGCGCTGGCTGGTGCTGGGTCTGTTGACGGTCTTGCTGCTGCTCGTGTTGTTCCCGTTCTTTCTGGCGGTCAGCAATGCGGTCAAATCCAGCGTCGACTACGCCACCAACGGCCCGCTCGCGCTGCCGACTGGCTTCGATTTCACGGCGCTCAAGAAGTTCTGGGACGTCGCTGATTTCAGCCGCAAGCTGCTCAATAGCGCGATCATTAGCCTCGTGGTCGCGGCCCTGGGCGTGTTGATCAGCCTGCTCAACGCCTACGCCATCGGCATCGGCAAGGTGCGCGGCTCGCGGGTCATCCTGGTGGTCCTGCTGCTCGGCATCATGGTGCCACAGGAATCCATCGTCTACCCGCTGTATTACATGGCAAAGGCCAGCGGGCTCTATGACACCCAGCTGGCGGTCATCATCATCTTCGCGGTGATCCAGAGCGCTTTCGGCACCTATCTGCTGTCGTCGGTGCTGAGCAGCTTTCCCAAGGAAATCATCGAGGCCGCCGAAATGGACGGGGCCAACCGCTGGCAGGTACTGTGGCAGGTGGTCGTGCCCATTTTGCGCCCGTCCTTGTTTGTCGTCGGCACCTTCTTCTTCATTTGGACCTGGAACGAGTTCCTGATCCCCCTGGTGATGCTGGTGTCGAACAACAACCAGACCGTCTCGGTGGCGATGGGGCTGACCCGGGGCCAGAACATGTCGGACCCCACCTTGCAGGCCGCAGCGTCGCTGCTGGGCATGGCCCCGACGCTGATTTTCTTCCTGATCTTCCAGCGCACGCTGACGCGCGGCGTCGTGGTCGGAGCAGTCAAATGATGCAGCCACGACGCCGCGCTTTTCGCCATTCTGTTGGAGGCCTCTCATGAGCAATATCCAGATCGAGCTGACCAATATCGACAAGCATTACGGCGCCTTCCATGCGCTCAAGAACGTCAGCCTGGCGATCGAGAAGGGCCGCTTCGTAGCGCTGGTCGGGCCCTCGGGTTGCGGCAAGTCGACCCTGTTGCGCTCGATTGCGGGTCTTGAAAGCATCTCGTCGGGAACGATCCGGATTGCCGGCGCCTCGATGAACGGCGTACCGCCGCGCAAACGCGACGTCGCCATGGTGTTCCAGAGCTATGCGCTCTATCCGCACATGACGGTGGAGGACAACCTCACCTATTCGCTGCGCCTGCACGGGGTCGGCAAGGTCGAGGCCCGCCAGAAGGCCGCCGACGTCGCCGCGACGACGGGGCTGACGGCCCTCCTGAAGCGCTATCCGCGCGAACTCTCCGGCGGACAGCGCCAGCGCGTCGCCATGGGTCGTGCCATCATCCGCAACCCCAAGGCGTTTCTGTTCGACGAGCCGCTGTCAAACCTCGACGCAGCGCTACGCGTCCACATGCGCAAGGAAATCCGGGCGCTGCACGACCGGCTCGGCGCCACCTCGGTCTATGTCACGCACGACCAGATCGAAGCCATGACCATGGCGGATCATGTCGTCGTCATGCGCGACGGCGTGATCGAGCAGCAAGGCTCGCCGCTCGAGCTGTACGACCGCCCGGTCAGCCGCTTCGTGGCAGGCTTCATCGGTTCACCGGCAATGAATTTCCTGCCCGCCGTGATTACCCAGGATGGCAAATACGCCGTGCTGGACCGGGGCGGTACCGTGCAGCTGGCGCAGCAGCTGGTGCCGGGTCGCAAAGTGATTATCGGGCTGCGGCCCGAGCATCTGCAAGTCGTGCCCGAGGGCGGGCAGTTGACCATGACCGTCGGTCCGGTCGAGTCGACCGGCTCGACGACCTTCATCTCGTCGAGCGACGATCTCATCACCCTGGTGCAGTCCGAGCGCACCGCCATTGCCGTCGGGGACCAGGTTCAGTTGTCCATCGCTGCCGAGAACGTGCATGTCTTCGACGAGCAAAGCAGCCTGCGCATCTGAGGCGAGAAGACGCTGTGGCGCTGATTGACCTTTTTTGGCGAGCACCAGGCTGAAAAGCTAGTTGAGAAAGACCGTAACGCTGTCGCCGCGGCCTTCGGCGTCGACGACGGAAAGATCGACATAGCCGGGGCCATCGGGGATCCAGCTGCTCTGGCGCGCGAAGCCGGGGCGGCCGAAGGGGGCGCCGTTGGCAAAATAGGTGAACGGGGGCACACCGTTGCGAACCTTGACCATCAACGGCGCGGTGCTGCCGCTGGCCAAGCCCAAATCGACATCGACGCCATCGCCGGGAAAGGCGATTTCGGGTGCAGCATCGCGCGCCACAACCGCGTCGTCGGGGTGGCGGAAGCGCTTGAGCGGACTGGGCAGTTCGGCGTTCGAGGCGATGATGGCGCCAGCCGGGGCGCGGGCCAGAGGCGCTCGGCGATTGCCCAGGCGATCGAACGCTTCGAACAGGATCGGCGCGGCGCCGATGATGCCCGACAGGCCCGGGACCGGGGCGCCGTCGGGGCGGCCGACCCAGACGCCGATCACCGTCTTGCCATCGAACCCGATGGCCCAGCCGTCACGATAGCCGTAGGAGGTGCCAGTCTTGTAGGCGATGCGGCCGGGCGAGCCGTTGAGCGGCGGCGGCACATCGGCCAGGATATTGGCGACGTACCAGGCGGAAATCGGGTCGAGAACGGCCGGCACGCTGCCAGCGTTCTGGCTGTCGTCTGGCGGCTTGACCCCATCGTGGAGGACCACCGGCAGGCCTTGATGGGCGATGGCGGCATAGACCGACACCAGGTCGCGCAGGCTGATGCCGACGCCCCCCAGGCCGACGGCCAGGCTCGGCGCGGTATTGACCGGCAGGCGCGGGTCGGCATGGGCCCGGCGCAGGCGCGACACCAGCCGTGCCGGACCGACGGCATCGAGCACGACGACGGCAGGAATGTTCAGAGATTCCGTCAGCGCGTCGTGGATGGTGACGGTGCCGCGGCTATAGCCGTCGAAATTGACCGGGATATAGGCGCCAAAGGCGGTAGGCCGATCCTCGATCAGGCTCTGCGGATGCGCCAGGCCCATCTCGAAGGCGAGGCCATAGATCAGTGGCTTCAGCGTCGAGCCGGGCGAACGGATGGCCGTGGTCATGTCGACAAAGCCATCGCTCTCGGTCGCCAATAACCCGGCCGAGCCGACCGAGGCCAGAATATCGCCGCTGTCGATGTCGGCAGCGACGATGGCGACGGAAACCCTGGGATCGATCAGCCGGGCGCGCGCCGTGCCAAGGCGTTCGAGGGCGTCCTGCAGGCGCTTGTCGATGGTCAGCGTGATGGTGCGCGCGCCGGGCTGGGCCTTGGCGGCCTGTTCGGCCATGTGAGCGGCCAGCATGGGAAAGCCGCGGCGGGCGGTAGGGACCGGTTCGGCCTTGGCGGCAAGAGCTTCCTCGCTGCCAAGGGCGCCCATGGCCACCAGCCGGTCGAGGACCATGTTGCGGCTGGCCTCGGCAGCCTCCGGATCACGATCGGGCCGGCGCGCTTCGGGCGATTGCGGCAGCGCGACCAGCAGCGCCGCTTCGGCGGTCGTCAGGCGCGTGGGTTCTTTGCCGAAATAGGCCAGCGTCGCCGCCCTGATGCCTTCGATATTGCCGCCATAGGGCGCCAGCGTCAGGTAGAGATCGATGATCTGGTCTTTGCTCAGTGCGTGCTCGAGCCGGTCGGCGTGCACCATCTGGCGCAGCTTGCCCCAGAGATTGCGGGTCGGCTCGCCCTCGATCAGGCGGGCGACCTGCATGGTCAGCGTCGAGCCGCCCGACACCACATGGCCACCGGCACCGATGAACTGGCCTGCGGCGCGCGCCATGGACGACCAGGCGATGCCGTCGTGCTGGGCAAAGTTGCGATCCTCATAGGCGATCAGCATGGCGAGGAAACGCGGATC
>Ga0247806_10000154_pt1 | contig 45531 bp, 42 predicted proteins | sample UWRJL059202B1_FD_179935 | JGI IMG/M metagenome (GOLD analysis project Ga0247806, IMG submission 179935) | Plant litter microbial communities from Arlington Agricultural Research Station in Wisconsin, United States - UWRJ-L059-202B-1 | ecosystem: Environmental > Terrestrial > Plant litter >... | reverse complement strand
AAGAAAATGATATTTACGAAGAAGATGAAGAAGAAGAATTATTTCGTGATGCCGATTTATCAGGAAATGGAAAATTTAGAATTGACTGAGATTTTCTAATTTAAAATAAAAAAAAACCGTTAGCTTAAAACTAACGGTTTTTTTATAAATTATAAATTGGCTTCTCGTTCCCAAAAACGATGTTTTGCCAAAGCATCAATAAAAGAAGCCGCTAAATATTCATCGCCTAACTGGTCGCTTACTAAAATACCAACGTCTCGAATGGATCTCTCCTTATCGTTATTATTTACAAACGGAAGTATTTCGATTCCGTGGCCTTCTGCAGCAATAAATTTGCAGTGCTTATAAGCGTCATTAAGAAATTCTTTTACTTCTAAATTATTTTTTAAAGCTAAAATCCCTTTTCCTGCCGGAACAAATACGGCATCAAAAAGTACAGATGCTGCGGTTAAGTAACTTTGATCTACAGGAATTTCTGTACCTTCTTCGGAGATTATAGTGCCTAAATGCGGTGCCACCACTTTTACAACTGCTCCTGCATTTTTTAATGCTGTTTTCATATTTTGCACTGATTCGGCATTTACGCCTTCTGCACATAAAAAAGCAATTTGTCTTGTTACAATTGTATCTTTACCTACTTCGCTTTTAAGCATGCTTAAGGCATTAGAGGTATCTATAGAACTTTTTACAAACGAAGGTTCGTGTTTAGACGGATCAGCATCTGCTCCTACTCCGTGATTAAGCGGCTGCTCGACTGTTCTGGGTGTTTTTAAACCCAAACCTTTAGCCACTTTACTCACTAAAATTGGATCAACGCGGGATAAAAGCCCAAGCATTCTCTCGCGAATGGCAACGGTTTCTACTTTTCCCAATTCAAAAGTAAGTGCTTTAATAATATGTTCCTGCTCCGTATCGGTCTGGCTTTGGTAAAAAAGAGTTGCCTGGCTAAAATGGTCAGAGAAACTGGCACTTCTGTCTCTCACTTTATGCGCATCGATTCTTTCATTAAAACTTGAAAAACCACCTTCGTCAATTTTTGCCTGAAACGGACAGCCGCCTCCCAATGAATTGGGATGATAACTTACACGGCCTATTGGAATTTCCTGACGCATATGTCCGTCTCGTTGGTTGTTGTGCATTGGCGAAATGGTACGATTAATTGGAATTTCATGAAAATTAGGGCTTCCTAAACGTGACAATTGGGTATCGGTATAAGAAAATAAACGACCCTGCAATAAGGGATCATTTGTAAAATCGATGCCGGGAACTACATGTCCCGGGTGAAAAGCAACCTGTTCCGTTTCTGCAAAAAAGTTGTCAGGATTTTTATTTAATGTCATTTTACCAATGATTGTTACAGGAACAATTTCTTCCGGAACTAATTTCGTAGGATCGAGTAAATCAAAATCGAAGTTGTGTTCATCACTTTCGGGAATAATCTGTACGCCCAATTCCCATTCAGGAAAATTTCCGGATTCAATGGCTTCCCACAAATCCTGTTTATGAAAATCAGAATTTTTACCGGATATTTTTTGAGCTTCATCCCATAAAACACTGTGTGTTCCTAATTTAGGTTTCCAGTGAAATTTTACAAAATGAGATTCGTTTTGGGCATTTATAAATCTAAAAGTATGTACGCCAAAACCTTCCATCATTCGCAGACTTCTTGGTATGGCGCGATCGCTCATCACCCACATAATCATATGCATAGATTCTGGCATTAGTGATATAAAATCCCAAAAAGTATCGTGTGCAGAGGCTGCCTGCGGAATTTCGTTATGCGGCTCCGGTTTTACGGCATGAATAAGATCTGGAAACTTCATGGCATCTTGTATAAAAAATACAGGCATATTGTTTCCCACCAAATCAAAAATTCCTTCCTGTGTATAAAATTTCACGGCAAATCCGCGCACATCACGTGCCAAATCTGTAGAACCTCTTGAACCTGCAACCGTAGAAAATCGAACAAAAACCGGTGTTTTAATACTCGTATCGTTTAAAAAACCCGCCTTCGTATATTTGTCTATTGGTTTGTAAAGTTCAAAATAACCGTGTGCCGCAGAACCTCTGGCGTGTACAATGCGTTCCGGAATACGTTCGTGATCAAACGTGGTGATCTTTTCTCTCAGAATAAAATCTTCTAGTAATGATGGACCTCGTTCTCCTGCTTTTGCAGAATTGTTGTTGTCATTAATTTTAACGCCCTGGTTAGTGGTAAGAAACTGATCTTCGGCGCTTGATTTATTAATTTCCAAATCTTTCTGCTTATCGTTTAAGTGGTCATGGTCTGCTTCAGAATTTTCCATATTATTTTTTTTATGATTAAATAACTTTGCCAATTCTCCAAATTGAAATCGACTGAAGTTATTGAAAGCTTTTAAGTACAAACAAATGTAGGATGACAATAAAATCAACACCTTACAAGATTGTTAACAAAGCTTACAATATTTAAACATTTGATAATCAACTCTTATTAATTAAATTTAGAATTGAACAAAACTGTTAATTATACAATTAGAATTCATTTTTCTATAAGAAATTATAACTCTTTCAGATTTAGCTTTGTAATACTAGCTTAAATGCTCTTAGCAATAAATAATCTAAATTTTATTATTATGAGAAATGATAACACTACAACTTACGGTCAGGTTGAACGTAATTTTCACCATGATGAAGATGATTCGTCAGATAAAAGAAGAGATGCTTCTGTACAAGAATTGTTTGATAACGATAAATTTGAAAATAAGGAAAATGATCTTCAATATCAAGATGAAGAACTAAATGACATCAATCACGAAACAAACGATTTTAACAGAAACGAAAATATTCCTAATCAGGAACGGGTTATTGACGAAGATGAATTGTCTACAAACGATAATGACGAACTTGATGAGGAGAATCTTGATCTTGAAATCGAAAAAGATGGAGATCTTGATAACAACGACGACGAAAAACTAGAGGAAGATGATCCGCATTTTCATGAAATCCATCCAAGAGAATAAATAATCCTAAAAAATAAAATGCAAAAAAGTCGCTACGTAAATGTAACGGCTTTTTTTGTGCGTAATTCTGTAAAAATATCACAAAACTATATAAAGGCAAAAAACTACGCAAATGGTAACTTTAGTTAATTGATTTAAATCGAATTAATCCAAAACACTTCAAATGGAAATTACAACTCAAATTATCTGGCTTTTCATTTTAGCCATTCCTATATCATGTATTAGCTGGACCGTAACTCACGAAGAAATTTTTAGAGAACCGCGCGATTGGTGTGTTAAACATTCACAAAACGGCAGAACGATCTGGATTAGAAAAGCCTTTTATCTTTTTACATGCGAGTATTGTTTTAGTCATTATATCACTATTATTTTTATTGTCCTTTGTGATTATAAACTTTTAATTGACGACTGGCGCGGATATATTATAGCCGGTTTCGCTTTGGTTTTTGTAGCCAATATTTATATGAGTTTATTTGGGTTATTGCGACAGGCAATTAAAAAGGAAAAAGTCGAAATCAAAAAGATAGAAACTGAAGAAGCGGATGATCATAAAATTATCATATAAAGTAAGAACATGGGAATTATGTAACGATATAGAAAAATTATATAAATTTATGAATATTCTCACTTTTATTTTTGTTAAAACGAGAGAATAAACCCATAAATCAAACTATATGAAACATCTTAACTTTAAACTTATTTTTTTAATTTTTGTTATTTTCTGCATCGGTATAAGCTGTAGCAGCCACTGTGATGACGAAGATTTAGTGAGAAGAGAAAAAGAAGCTAACCTGGCAGCCATAAAGCAATCCGATTCACTTGAAATAGATTAAATAAAAGCCTGTAATTAATTACAGGCTTTTTTCATCTTCCGTTTTATTATGGCTTTTTGTTAGTGTCTGTACCTGTACCTACTCCACCGTCGCTGCCTGCTCCCGTACCATATCCTGGTTTTAAAGAATCCTTACGTGTCATAGTAGTTTGTGTAGAAGTAGTTGTCGATTTTGACTTTTTCTTAGAAGCAGGATCAGTTTTATAAGTGGTAGTTTTTTTACTCTTCTTGCTTACTGTTGTGTCTGTGGTACTTTTAGATTGTTGTGTTTTTTTCGGAGTTTCCTGTGCCATTACCGCGCCCCCAAAAAACATCAACATTGCACCTGTTAAAAATAAACTTTTCATAATATTGATTTTTTGAATTAATAATTTGATTATGAACTACATAAATTTAATACATAGCCTTATATACAAATTTTAAAAGAAATACAAAACTATACTTATATTATATTTAGTCTCATTTTATATGATTACCATATACGAAACATCCTATGCTTTTTATTGTATCTTTGATCTAGTAATATTTATAAATCATGAACTTTCCTGAAAATAATCAGCCCAAAAAAACAATTCAGGACTTTCCCGTAGTTGGTATAGGGGCCTCAGCCGGAGGATTAGATGCCTTCAAAAAATTAATACAAACAATACCTGTGAATTCTGGAATTGCGTATGTTATCGTACAGCATTTGTCTCCGGATCATCCCAGCAGTTTAACCGAAATATTAGCCCAGCATAGTAATATTCCTGTTCATGAGATTGTGAACAATATTAATCTTTCTCCAGACCATATTTATGTAATTCCGGAAGGTACCAATTTAATTGCCGAAGACGGCGTTTTGAAATTATACCAAAGAACCCGCAGCGATAAGCCAAATAAAAGCATTGATATTTTTTTTGAATCTCTTGCTGAGGTACATAAAAGTTTTGCTATTGGTGTTATCCTTTCGGGAACGGCTTATGATGGAACACTTGGATTAAAAAAAATAAAAGAATTGGGCGGCGCTACCATTGCGCAGGAGCCGGAAACGGCTGCTTTTAAAGGAATGCCGCAAAGTGCGATCGATGCAGATGTGATCGACTACATCTTGCCGCCTGAAAATATACCGGCACAGCTTGTAGAAATTCGTAAAAGCTTTATTACAAGCCATGCTTATAGTGAAGAAGAAACTATTCCAAAAAATGAAGAAGAAATTCTGAACCAGATTATAAATGTCGTGTTTTTACGAACAGGAAATGACTTTCGTCATTACAAACAACCAACAATAAGAAGACGTATTGCCCGCAGAATGGTTACTTTAAGAAAAGAAACCATGCAGGATTATTATAATATATTGCGAAATGATAAAAATGAACAGGAATTACTTTTCAACGATTTTCTGATTCCGGTCACGTATTTTTTTAGAGATGAAAAATTCTTCGAAAGTTTACCTCAACTTCTTTTTCCGCAGCTACTTAGTAATATAGTAAACAATAATCTGCGTATTTGGGTAGCCGGCTGCGCAACTGGTGAAGAAGCATATTCATTAGCGATTTGCCTGCACGAATATTTATCTCAAAAAAACATTAAGGACATCAGAGTTCAGATTTTTGCTTCGGATATATCCGAAAAATGTATTACCAAAGCCAGAAATGCAATATACTCGCCACAGGATATACAGCAGATTTCTGAAACTAGATTACACAACTATTTTACAAAACGCGACGGGTATTATCATATCAATAAAGTCGTGCGTGATATGTGCATTTTTGCAGTTCACAATTTTATAAAAGATCCGCCTTTTGCCAGAATCGATTTGGTTTCCTGTCGAAATGTTCTAATTTACTTTAATCCCTTTTTACAAAATAAGGTATTAAGTTCTTTTCATTATGCTTTAAAAGAGAAAGGATATTTATTGCTTGGAAAATCAGAATCAGCAATCAATGCTACCAATTTGTTTGAGAATGTAGGCAAACACGAAAAAATGTATATTCGTAAATTTGCACCAAAACGTTATATTCCGGAATCTTTCAAACCTTCAAATATCATTGCAAATGACAAGGTAACAAGATATGATTTGAAAAGTTTACCTGAAACGGATTTTAAAAAAATAGCATCTGATGTTTTATTTTCAAAATACACACCTGCAAGTGTTATCATAAACGAACATTCAGAAATTGTTCATTTTCACGGAGATACAAGTCCGTTTTTGCAGCCTTCTCCTGGAAAACCTAACTTTAATATTTTAAAAATGGCGCGCGAAGGCATTACTTTTGAACTTCGAAACGCACTTTTAAAAATAAAAAAAGAAAGACAAAATACTATCAGAGAGAATCTAAGTGTTAAAGACCAAAATTATCTTGCGTCTTTTGAAGTACTGTTGCTTCCTAATGATGATGATCATTTAATGGTTGTTTTTCACAAGCATATTATTCCGGAAATAGACGACGAAGCAAAATCAAACCCAACAAGCTCTGACAAGCTTCGAATTAAGGAACTGGAAAGAGAACTCAGCCAAATACGTGAAGATATCAAACGCGTTACCGAAGAACAACACACTGCTTTTGAAGAACTGCAGACAACAAACGAAGAACTACTGAGCAGCAGCGAGGAACTTCAGGCAATGAATGAAGAACTGGAAACTTCAACAGAAGAATTTCAGTCGAATAATGAAGAATTAATGTGTGTTAACGATGAACTTCTGGATCGTCAGGAGCAGCTTATTTCATCACGAAATTACGCTGAATCGATCGTAAAAACAATACGCGAACCATTACTAATTATAGATAAGGATTTTATTGTAAAAAGTGCCAATCCCGCTTTTTACAAGTTTTTTGAAACTACAGAAGAAGAAACTGAAGGTCATGCATTTTTTGAAATAGGAGATTGTCAGTGGGATATTCCTGAATTTAAAGCGCTTATTTATAAAATGTCAGGAGAAAAAATTTCTATTGAAAATTATAAAATAGATGCTGTTTGCACCGGAATGGGTGAAAAAACAATGATCGTAAATGCTCGTAAAATTCTAAATACCAAACCAGATGGAATGATTCTTTTGGCGCTTGAAGATATTACAGATTTAAGCATTTCAAATAAATTGCTGGAAACTAAAAATGCAGAGTTACAAAAATACAACGAACAGCTTGAAACCTTTACCTCTGCAGCGAGTCATGATTTGCAGGAACCACTTCGGAAAATTTCTATGTTTTGCAAAAGAGTTTGTGATACAGAGAAAAACTTATCAGAAACAGGTAGACACAATCTGGAACGCGTTTTGTTTTCTGTAAACAATATGAGCCAGCTAATTACAGATTTGATCAATTATTCGAGAATTAATTTTACTGAAAGAGAATATAAAAAAACAGATTTGAATGTACTTCTAAAGAAAACGCTTACTGATATGAAAGAATTTATTGCAGAGAACAAGGCTAGAATTACAGCCGATCCGCTTCCGCAATTAAATATTATTCCTTATCAGATACAGCAGTTGTTTACCAACTTAATTTCTAACTCTATCAAATATGCCAGAGAAAATATTATTCCTGAAATTAAATTAGAAGTACAAGAATCTTCAAAAGAAGAAATTACAGAAATTGGTGGCAAACCCGAAAAAAATTATATCAAAATTAGCGTGATAGATAACGGAATTGGTTTTAACAAAAATGAAGAATCTAAAGTTTTTAATCCTTTTTACAGATTACACAATAGCGATCAATACAAAGGCACCGGACTTGGTTTGACATTGGTACAACAAATCGTTTCTAATCATAACGGATTTATAAGAGCGTCGAGTAAAATTAATGAAGGAACAGCAATGCTTATTTATCTTCCTTTATCGTAGATAATTAAATTAATTAAGCAAAAAAAAAAGCGGTCACTAATTGTACCGCTTTTTTTGATTAATTTTTTGATTTGTCCAAATTTTTATTTTGTGCGTACTGGGTTATAGATTCTGTTTTACTCCAATATTCAATTATGTTTTTGATAACGTCTTTGAATTTCTCATAAGTATATGGATTTACAACATAACTTTGAGTTGGCAGCGAATATACATCAAGTACAAAACATTGATTAAAAACCGTTGTAAAAAACAAACTAGGACAATTTAATTCAATACTTAAATTTTTGTATGGAATATGTGCTGTTTGTTTATCATCCATATGAAGTAATACAATATCTGCAAAAATCAAAAATGCCGAGACATTGTGTGACGTGAGATAATTGTAAGCATCGTTCCCAGAATTAAAGCATAAAATTTTATTAGAAATTTCTAATTCAGAGAAAATTTGTGTAAATAATTTACGATCTCCCTGATTATTTTCTATAAGTACAATAGGTCCATTTTTATTCATAATAGCTCCTTGTTTTGGTTATAAAATAAGATCGAAAACATCATAATAACTGCAATTTCCAGTTGCAGAAATCTATAATACAAAGATTTTAAAAATTTAAAAATTTAACATTATAGAATAATTTTCAAAGATTATATAATTTTCATTCAACTATTTTTAGAAATAAAATCCTACATTAAAAAAGTGATGTTTTTATTCTGTTTTACTATAATTGCAGCAATTACAACGTTTAACCCTGATAATTATATAATTACAAAATTAAATTCTATAAAGAAAAAAGTAATGATTGGTTCTAAATTTGGAAATACGAAAATTTTAAATCAACACATCATGATCGAAAAGAATTATGATCCGGATAATGATAATTGTCCTGAAAAAGATACAGTAGAACATCTTTTTAAATCTAAAATAGATTCAAATAAGGACGGCCATATGGTTGAAGAATCTGCACACGAAAATTCAAATCAAATTTCGAAAGGAAAGGACGATTTTAAGCATACTGAAAATTCAAGCGATCGAAAAGATTGACAGATTTAGAAAACAAAATCTGATGGAGAAATTCCTCAGACCTTACAAATGTTAAATTAATAAAAAACAAAAAATCATGGAAAATTTAAATTTCATTAATCCATTACTACACGGAATTATTCCCGAAGAATTAGAACAAAAAGCAATGCAGCTTTCTACAAAACATTTGGTTTTTGCAGGAGTAGGAACATTAATTGCGGGTGCTGTGCTTAAAAAAGCCGGACATCAAAAAACAGGAGCATTAATTGCAGGTCTTGCCTTACCAATTTTAGCAAGTGCAATTTACAAAAAAATAACAAAATCATCTGACAATGCAGATCATTATGAAAATGATGCTGTAACAGAGCATGCATAATATAAATAGATGTACTTCCGGGTTTCACTTTTGTTTTTAGTTTTTAAAATTAAATAGCAAAATGACAATTTGGAAGTACATTTTTTAATTTAAAGAATACACTCTATGTCCTAATACTACTTATTATGTCACTTTCCAAATACAACCAAAAACGTAATTTCAAGCAAACCGAAGAACCAAAAGGCAAAATTGGTAAATCTGAAAAAGATCTGATTTTTGTTGTTCAAAAACATGCAGCTTCGCATTTGCATTATGATTTTAGGCTTGAACTGGATGGTGTTCTAAAAAGTTGGGCCGTTCCCAAGGGTCCGTCGATGGATCCTGATGTAAAACGACTTGCCATGATGGTCGAGGATCATCCATACGATTATAAAGATTTTGAAGGCTCAATTCCAGAAGGAAACTATGGTGCCGGAAATGTTATTGTTTGGGACAACGGAACCTATACGACGGCAGATGAAGACTCTGATTCTGCCAGAAAAACTCTAAAAGCCGATTTAAATAAAGGTCATTTAAGCTTTATTTTAAGTGGAAAAAAACTTAAAGGTGAATTTTCCCTGATCAAACTTCACGGCAAACAGGAAAATGCGTGGCTTTTGATGAAGAAAAAAGACAAATACGCCACCGATGCTGATATTTTGAAGAAAGATAAATCAGTTCTCTCCAATCAGACTTTAGAGTCGCTAGAGAAAAAAGCGAAAAGTGCTTCAAAAAAAGAAGATGCAGTTGATGAAGATGCGGTTAAAGAATCTACTCCAAAAAAAACTAAAACCGCAAAGGCCAAATCTGATAAAAAAGAAAATGTAGCTTTTGTTTCGCCAATGCTTGCCAATATACACGAAAAGCCGTTTGATGATCCTGAATGGGTCTTTGAAAATAAATACGACGGCTACAGAACACTTGCCGTTATTAATCCCGGCGAAGTGCATTTGTTTAGCCGTAACGAACTTTCGTTTGATAAAAACTTCAACCCTATTTTAAAAGAACTCGAAAAAATAAATCATCAGGCCATTTTAGACGGTGAAGCTGTTGTAGAAGATGATGCCGGAAAAGCTAGTTTTCAACTGCTTCAAAATTATCTTAAAACCGGCGAAGGAAATCTAAAATACTATGTTTTTGATATTTTAAATCTCGACGGTTTTGCTACCACTGATCTGCCTTTACTGGAAAGAAAAGAACTTTTAAAAATGCTTTTGGAGAAATATTCACTGTCGAATATTTTTTACTCAGAACATACTGTAGGCGACGGTTCTAAAAGCCTTGAAATGGCTGCAAAAAGCAGCAGTGAGGGAATCATGGCCAAGAAAGCAAATGGAACTTATTTGGTTGGAAAGAGAAGCAATAACTGGCTAAAAATAAAAATTGCACAACAGGAAGAAGCGGTTATTATTGGAATTACAGAACCTAAAAATTCACGCAGTTATTTTGGTGCTCTGCTTTTAGGACAATACTACGGCAAACGACTGGAATATATAGGAAAATGTGGCACCGGATTTACAGAAGAAGTGCTGAAAGAATTATACACCAAATTTAAACCACATTTTGTAAAGGAGTCTCCCGCTGTTCAGCGAATAAAACTTCGCGATAAGATACAATGGCTGAAACCCAAATTTGTATGCCAGGTAAAATTTACCGAATGGACAGACGATATGCGCCTGAGACATCCTGTTTATCTGGGCTTGAGAGTCGATAAAAAAGCAAGTGAAGTTTTTTTGACTTCAAAAACAAAACCTTTAAATAAGGAAGTTATGACTAAAGAAGATAAAACCGAAACATCAAAGGAAAAAGATTATGATCTGAAAGTGGGAACAAAAACACTTCATTTGACAAATCAAAACAAAATATATTTTCCGAAAGAAGGAATTACAAAAGGTGAAATTGTACAGTATTATAATGAAGTTGCTGATCTTATTCTGCCCTACTTAAAAGATCGTCCGCAATCGATGAACCGATTTCCCAATGGAATTGAAGGGCCAAGTTTCTACCAAAAAGATGTTGATGTAGATAAAACACCATCTTGGTTAAAAACTAAAAAAGTTTACTCAGAATCAAATGATGAACACCTTGATTACCTCATTTGCAATGATAAAGCGACTTTGCTATATATGGCAAATTTGGGTTGTATTGACATAAATCCCTGGAATTCGACTATTAAACAAATCGAAAATCCGGATTGGCTGGTGATCGATATTGACCCGTCAAAAGATAAATTTGAAGAAGTGGTACAAACCGCCTTAACCGTAAAAGAGGTCATGGACGAACTCGAAACCGAATGTTACTGCAAAACTTCCGGTGCTTCCGGTTTGCATGTTTATATTCCGCTTGGTGCGAAATACGATTATGATTCGATAAAAATATTTGCTCAATTGGTGGCAACAGAAATTCAAAAACGTATTCCTGACATTACATCGTTAGAACGAAGCATTAAAAAGAGAAACAATAAAATTTATGTAGATTATTTACAAAACCGTCGAGGACAAACTCTGGCTGCCCCCTACTCTGTTCGCCCGGTTCCCGGTGCGCAGGTTTCGACACCTTTAGAATGGAGCGAAGTAACGGAAAAATTACATCCATCGCAATTTACTATCAAAAATGTATTGCAAAGATTTGAGAAAAAGGGCGATTTATGGGCACCGGTTTTAGGCAAAGGCGCAAATATTAAGAAAATTATTAAGAGTTTTGAATGAGTTATGTATTACGAGTTTAAAAGATATAGTTACTAATTCTAAATTAGAGTTTTGAATATAAAAAAGAGACAAAATCTATACTTAGATTTTTGTCTCTTTTTTTTTTAAAATATAAATCAATTGATAACCTATAAGTTACACTTCAACTCATAATTCAAAACTCATAATGCCTAAGAAGATTTCTTCTTCTCTAAACTTGCTTTAAGCATTCCCAGTAAATCGTCACCTTGTTTATGAACCACTTCCAGTTTTGGAGCTTTAGTTTGTTTCTTCCCTTTCGCTTTGTTCTGAATTATTTTAAGCAGTTTGGCTGTATATTCGTCCTTATAAGCGCTAATATCAAACTTTTCAGTAAGCTGATCTATAAGTTTGTGCGCCATATCCATTTCTTTAGTTTTCTTTTTAGAAGCGGCAGGTACTTTAAGTTCAGATGTATCTCTAATCTCCTGTTCAAAACGAATTCGGTTTAAAAGAATTACGTTTTTATAAGGTCTTAAAATGGCCAGACTTTCTTTGTTTCTTAAAACAAAACTCGTCACTCCTACTTTTCCTGTCGATTCAAGCGCATCGCGAAGCAAACCATAAGCGTTTGATGCCCCCTTATCTGGCTCGAGAAAATACGGTTGTTCATAGTAAATACTTTCAATTTCCTTTTGTAAAGCAAAACTTTGAATGTCAATTGTTTTTGTTTTAATTGCATCTGCAGCTTCAAAATCTTCATCTTCGACAATTACATATTTATCATCGATTTTGTAGCCTTTTACAATATTAGCAAAAGTCACTTCTTTTCCGGTTTTTTCGTTTATACGCTTGAATTTTATATTAGAATGATCTTTTTCATCCAGCATATCCATATCAAGACTGCTTTCCTGCACCGCAGAAAACATTTTTATGGGAATATTGATTAACCCAAAACTGATTGAACCTGTCCATATTGACCTCATAATAAGTATGTTTTATAGTTAAGCTGAATTATTAAATAAGTAGAAAATAGTTTATAGTTTAAAGAGCTATTTAAAATCTATACTTTATTTTTTATAATCTAAAGTCTATACTCTATTTTCTATACTCTATTTTCTATACTCTATTTTCTACACTCTATTTTCTAAAATCTAAAATCTAATTTTAAATATTCCCTTCAACCCAATTCAATGCTTTATTGAATTCTAATTTTTTAAATCCTTTAAATTCTCCCGGAACGATATAACTGAATCCGTTGGTGAATGAAATAATTTCTTCAGAATCTGAAACAATTGCTGCTCTGTTCCATTTTCCTAAATTTTTAAGTCCAAGCATGGCATCCTGTAGCCAAGCACCTGCGGTAAAGTTCTCCAGATCAGTATCTAAAACCAGTAAAAAATTGATTTCGTTTAATTGTTTTACTAATTTTTCAACAGCCGGAACAACCACGTTTTTAAAATCTTCTGTAGTTACTTCTGCTAGTGCTCTAAAAGCAACAATATTATCTGTTGTATCAATTTGATGTATCATTTTTCTTTTATTTAAATTATGGTAATTTCTTATATTTCGAGCTATAAAATACCTGTTTTTTTTATCTTATGGCATTTTAAAAAAGTCACTCAAATGTAATTCACAAGCGCATTTTTTCTCTTATATTTTATCAGTTTAATTTTACACAATATCTATTTTTCAACGGTTTAGCTGATATTGATAGCGATAACTTTTGATTTTTTTCGGTTAACTTTTATCCCTAAATCAAACTACTTTAGAAAGTTATTATTGACCCAAAAAACAATGATCATGGAAAAAGAAAAACCAACAAAATTTCCCGAACAAAAACAAAATCTGCCGGGAGACGAACATAAAATGACGCCACAACCCGAAATTATCAGGGAGAATTATAAAGGAAGCGGAAAACTATCCGGTAAAGTTGCTTTTATTACTGGCGGAGACAGCGGTATTGGCCGAAGTGTAGCCGTACATTTTGCCCGAGAAGGCGCTGATATAGCCATAGTGTATTTAAACGAAGATCAGGATGCGCTTGAAACAAAGGAATTAATTGAAAAAGAAGGCGGTGAATGCCTGATTATAAGTGGTGATTTGAAAGATGAGAAATTTTGCAAAGCCGCGGTAAAAAAATGCCAGAGTCACTTTAAAAAAATTAATATTCTGGTAAACAATGCTGCCGTACAATTTCCGCAGGACGAAATGAAAAATGTAACGTCAAAACAGCTTCACGAAACATTTGAAACCAATATTTATCCGTATTTCTATCTTACAAATGCCGTGTTGCCTCTTTTGCAGGAAGGCGATACGATTATCAACACCAGCTCTGTTACCGCTTATCGAGGGAGCGAGCATTTGGTAGATTATGCTAGTACGAAAGGCGCAATTGTAAGTTTTACAAGATCTTTAGCCACAATGCTGGCTAAAAAGAAAATACGTGTCAATGGCGTTGCACCAGGACCAATCTGGACGCCTTTAATCGTGGCAAGTTTTGACAAAGTTTCTGATTTTGGAAAAGACAATCCGATGGAAAGAGCCGGCCAGCCCTCAGAAGTTGCACCTGCTTATGTTTTTTTGGCCTGCGAAGACAGCAGTTATGTTACAGGACAATTTATACATATTAATGGCGGGGAAATTGTGGCTTAAGTTTTTTTTGCAATGAATTTTCACGAATTCACGAATTTATTTTATATGAAAGCGGATATACTTTGAATGAGTATATCCGCTTTTTTTTATTTTTTACGACACAACGTTATTTTGATGCGCAATCGCCTTTATATTTTCCTTTGATATATTCTGTAATAGGTCTTAATGATCTTTTTGTTTCAGGATGTCTTCCATTTCCATTTGAATTAAAAAAATCTGCTTTGTCTCCTGTTTTTGCATACCATACAATTGCTTCTCCATCTGGTTTAAAACATGTGGAAGTATCACAAACAGATACCTTTTTAAAATATAAAAGATGTTCATCATAATCAATTATTTCATTTGGATTTCCTTCAATTCCTCCTTTATATACAACTTCATAATGATCTTTTGACCACTGCATATTGTCCTTTTTAAAGAATGCTAAATAAATCGCTGTACCTGTACCTGCTAAACCAAAAATAAATAGAATAGCAAATACGGTTCGTTTTGATTTTTTTAATAGCCTTAAAAGTCTTTCAATAAACTTGTATTTATTTTTTTTTTCTTTTAAAATACTTAGAGAATCTTCTACAGAATTCCCCCTAAAACCTAATTGATTAGCCGCTATTAAAGGATTTTCAAATCTACCATCATTTTCATTTTTATTCTCGTATCCATCTTTCTTTTCTTCATGATTTCCTTCTTTTTGCTCTTTTCCTTCTTTATCATTATAATTAAAAGCAAATGGAAGTTTAGAACTTCCTATCGGTTCTTCTAATGTAACTATACCTCTTTCTTTATATTTTTTAAAAGGTCGCGGTTCAAAATCAACTAAAATTGCAGCCAACTCTACTGCATATCTATTAGCTGGATCTTTTTCATTTTTAAAGAAACTACCAATTGGTCTAAACCGATCAGTTTGTTCTCTGAAATGATTTTTTTTTGTGGGATCAAATTCAAATTCGAAGAAAAAAGAAAAAATACTTAGATCGTCTACACTACTATTTGATTTAAATCTTTCCCAACATAAATTTCTAAGATTGGCTTGTGAAGGAGGTGTCAAAAAATTAAAATAAACTCCATCTTTTTCAATCTCAAATTTTACTCTAATAGCTTTTTTATAATCTTCAAAAGTAATTTTTTGCATGAGCTTAAAGGATTTTTTAGGTTTTTTTAGGAATGCGTAGGAAACTCAGGAAACAGTAGGAATTCCTGGAATTCCTTATCTACACAGGCTTATAACGGATATATCTTTGCTTCAGAATTAGTTCTTGTTCGATATCGAATAAAACAAAAATACAAAACTAGTTCTATCAAAAGTGAGGAAAACCGTAAAGCGGAGTTTATCTCGGGAAGTATAAACAAAATTTTATAGTTCTACTCACTTCACTTCCCACCAAAGACACGCATATGTATTGTGCCTAAACAAGATTCGGAACGATTCCGGACAGCCATACCTATGCTTAATTTCTAAAACTTATAATCATGAGACACTTATTTATATTAAGCGCATTCGCTCTTTTGAGCACAACTTTATTTTCTTGTACGGCTGAAGAATTTGAAAAAGCCGAGACAAAAACTGAGATAAAAAAAGATAGTATTCCAAATGCTATACAAGCTGATTATCCACCAGAAGGTCCTGGAGATGATCCGGTACCGGTTAAACCACCAAAAAAATAATCGGAAAAGGTTTATAATTCTAATTATTATAGTAAATTCGGGGAAAGTATTTTTATGATACGATCCCCGTTTTTTTGTTTGTTTATTTTTCTTTTTTACATTTCCTGTAATGAGAAAAAAATAGTCAAACTTCCTCCAGATTCCTCTAAAAAAGAGGGCAAATTTTTGCAGGAAAAAGCAATGGCAAATTTTCAAAAAAACAATTTTAATAGTGCTTTTTATTATTTTAATAAATCGAAAATTACATTTGAAATCGCAAAAGACAGTGCTAATATTGTCTTCAACGTGATTCAAATGGCAAATATTCAGCAAATAAATGGTGATTATTATGGTAGTAAAGAAACATTAACCGAAGCGCTTCCATACGTTAAAAACGATAACAACTACATAGTTGCAATTAATAATTTTTACGGAATTGCAGATAAAGAACTTTCTCTGTATGACGATGCTGCATTTTATTATAAGCAAGCTTTAAAAGATGCAACTGACTCTATTTCAAAACAATCTCCTTTAAATAATATTGCTGTTGTCTACATTAAGCAAAAAAAATACGATAAGGCGATCGAAATTTTAGAATCTATACTAAATCAAAAGTTTGTAAACGATTCTGAATTTGTAAAAACGAAAGCAAGAGTTCTTGATAATCTGGGATTTGCTTATTTTAAAAATGGAAATCCAAATAAAGGACTGCAATTCATGAATGAAAGTCTTGATTTAAGAATTCATAGTGATGATTTATACGGAAGTATTGAAAGCTATCTTCACTTAGCCGAATTTTATGCTACAACAGATTCTCAAAAATCAAATGAATATGCCCAAATAGCCTACCAAATAGCCACAAAATTTCGTAGTATCGATGAACGCTTAAAGGCATTATCGCTTTTAATTTCTAATGGTTCGGGTCCAAAATATGCGCAGCAATACATTTCTCTAAATGACAGTATTATCAAAATTAGAAATAATTTTAAAAACAAATTTGCCAAGATTAAATACGATTCTAAAAAAGAAAAAGACGAAAACCAAAAGCTGAAATTAGAACGGGCAGAAAATCTATTGGCGCTTCAAACGGCCAAATATCAGAGGATATTTTTTGTACTCGGAATTATCATTTTAGTTTTGACGCTAATTTATCTGAGAAAATATTATCAAAACAAAAACAGAATCGAAAAACTGGAGGCCTCTTACGATACCGAAACCAGAATTGCAAAAGATATACACGACGAATTAGCAAATGATGTTTTTCACGCCATTACGTATACGCAAACACAATCATTAGCTACAGAAAATAGTAAAGAAAATTTGATTCAAAAACTGGATCATATATATACACGCGTTCGCGGAATTTCGAGAGAAAACAATGATGTTGATACCGGAACAAATTTTTCGTCACATTTAAAAGAAATGCTTTCTACCTATAACAGCACTTCTACAAACGTTATTATTAACAGTATCGAAAAAGTAAATTGGGATGCAATTGATGAAATTAAAAAAGTGACGATTTACAGGGTATTGCAGGAATTAATGGTCAACATGAAAAAACATAGTCACGCGCAGTTGGTAGTTTTAAAATTTGAAAGCAACCAAAAATCGGTATTTATAAACTATGTAGATAACGGAAAAGGTATCGAAAAAAATAAAATTATTAAAAATGGTCTGCAAAATATGGAAAACCGTATTCTGGCCATAAAAGGAACTATTACTTTTGACACTGAACCTGATAAAGGTTTTAAAGTCAATATAAAACTGCCAAATTAAAAGCCTATGTTTAAAAAAGTAATTGTAGCCGAGGATTTCGATAGTATTAATTTAGGAATTGAACAAGCCTTAACAGATTTGGGAATTGTCGATTTTCAACATTCAAAATATTGCGATGATGCCTTCACTAAAATACGTGTTGCACTTCAAAATAATGAACCCTGCGATCTATTAATCAGTGATTTATCATTTAAAGCAGATTCTCGGGATATAAAAATTACAAGCGGAGACGATTTAATTCAGAAAGTTCGAGAATTACAGCCTGAAATTAAAATAATTGCCTATTCTGTCGAAGATAAAAGTTATCGTATAAAATCGCTTTTTGATAATTCCGACATAAATGGTTTTGTTTTAAAAGGCCGAAACAGTATCGAAGAACTTAAAAAAGCCATACATTTAATTTCGACTTCTGATGAAAAATATATTTCTCCGGAAGTGGCCTCTGCTTTGCAGGAAAAAAACAATTTCGAAATAGATGATTTAGACATTAATATTTTGAAACAATTATCACTAGGAACTCCGCAAGACGATATTTCAGATACTTTTAAAGAATTAAATATAAAACCAAACAGCAAAAGCACCATCGAAAAAAGAATCGCTAAGCTTAAAGATTTCTTTAAGGCTAATAATACAACGCATTTGGTTTCTATAACGAAAGATATGGGGATTATTTAGAAATCTTACCATTTTCATGATTAACTTTTTAAGCTCCTTCGGGGGCTTTTTTTTGTTTTAAAATTTATTTTTTTTGGATTATGGTTTTCCGTAAAATACTGGTTTTTAATGGCTATACATTTGAATAATTAAAATTTCAAACAATAATAATCTAAATCAGAAATCATGAAAAATTACTATGTTAATAAAAATGAACAATCAAATAGAGATCATGAAGTTCACACTAGTGATTGTATTTATGTTCCATCTCCACTTAACAGAATTTACTTAGGAATATTCTCAGATTGTAAATCTGCTGTTAGTGAGGCAAAAAAAACTTATTCCAAATCGAATGGCTGCAAGACTTGTTGCAACGAATGTCATACAAGCTAACCAATCATGGGCTTTCGATTTCAAAAAAGAATAAAACTTGGAGGAGGACTTGGATTTACTATTAGCAAATCCGGAATTTCTCCAAATTTAAGAACAAAAATGGGAACATTCAGCAAAAACGGATATTCTGTAAGAACTGGTATTCCTGGTGTAAGATACCAAAATAGCGGCTGCTTACTACTATTTGCTTTTACAGGAATCATAACAATTATAATTTATACGATATAAAATTACTAATCATGGGATACAGAAAAGGATATTACAAAAAAGACGGGACTTATGTTCAAGGACATTTCACAAATACAAGATCCAGATCTTATAAAACAAAAAAAAATGGATGCATGCTTTTACTTTTAGTATCGCTTGCACTCAGTTCAATAATTTCATGCTCAGAATCATCAGATTCCGGAGATTCAGGCTCCGGCTCAACTTGCCCAACAAAAACATGCGGCGATTTTTCCAGTCAGGCTGCCGCTCAGGCCACTTACAATAGTAACAAAAACTGTTATAAAAACCTAGATTCTGACAGTGACGGAATTGCATGCGAAAATTTAAAATAAAAATCTTAAACATGATAACACTAGAATTAAAAAGCCACTTTTTAAGATTGTATCAAATGGCATTATCTGATGATCAATTTGATGTATTAGAACTGCAAATGTTATATCATTTTGCAGACGAACGCGGAATTCCGAGAGAAGAACTGGATAAACTTTTTCTCAATCCAATTACTACAGAATTGTCTATTCCGGAAGATCTAAATACTCGTATTGAATATTTATATGATTTTACAAGAATTATTTGGGCAGACGAAAAAATTACTGAAGACGAATTAAATATGCTTAAAAAGTATTGTAGAAAGTTTAATTTTTTGGATGAAAACATTAATGATCTATCTGACTATCTTATTGATTGTGTTCAGAAAAATATTCAGAAAGAAGAAATTATTAGTCAATTAAACTCTTAAGTTATGAAATCACTTACACAACTATTTAGTCTTAAAAAAACAGAAGATTCTCCTCTGTCATTTGAGGAAAATGAAGAAGACAAAGAACAAATACGAATTACCTATTATCAAAGCGGATTTGCTGCAGCTGTTAAGGCAACAGGCAAACCAATTGTTCTAAAAGCATGTCTGCAAAATTTATATATGAGCTTTGAAGATCAATGCAGAAAACAAAAACTGGAGCAGGACAGGCTAAAACAACCTTATCGCGAAGAACAGGAAAAAAACAGAACTGAACTCAAAAAATCAGAAGCTGCGATTGGTATTTTTGAAAAGAAAGAACAAGATATTAACGACGAAATTGATCTGATCAAAACTGAAATTATTGACGTCAAACGCAATCCTGATAAATACGGTATTGAAGATGGCAAAGGTTTAAAGGCACAATTTTATATTGGTTTGTTTTTGCTTTTTCCTATAACCTTATATGTATTGGTATTTTATATTTCAGCTTCGTACTCCGCGTTTTTTAAGGAGTTTGCCAATGACAGCTTAACTGCAGCTATTTTTGATGCCGATGCCTTAAACAATTCTTTTAAAGCAAGCTGGCTGGAAGGTGTTTTGGTTGTGACAATTCCTTTTGTGTTCATGGGATTAGGTTATGCTATTCATATGGTTCAAAAAGGAAAAGGCATTAAAAATATATTCAGAATGATCGCCTTATTTCTTACCACCTTTTTGTTTGATGCTTTATTGGCTTATCAAATCGAAAAAAAGATTTACGAATTTAACAAAACTACTGATTCTGCGCCTTACAACTTAAATATTGCTTTGGGCGAAGCCGAATTCTGGATGATAATATTTGCCGGATTTGTCGTATATATTATTTGGGGACTTGTATTTGATTTTGTGATGAAAGAATTTGAAAACATTGATAAAATAAGAGCTTTTATTAGAGGTAAAAAAGAAAAAATGATCGATTTGGAAAAACTAAAAATTGATATCATTAATAAAATAAATGCGTTTAAGGAACAAGTAATTACTTTCAACGGAAGAATTTCTGAATTACAATCTAAGATTGATGGTTTTGTTTTTCCTGTAAAAGAATATCTGCATTATCATCACCAATATAAAGAAGGATGGTTTCAGGCTATAAATACTGAAATTGCATTAGCTCATAAAGAAAAAACAGAGCTTCTTGAAGATTGTGAGTTTCATTCTGAGGAACATTTAACCAAATTAAACCTGGTGGATCCTGATTTTCAACACTTGGTTTATTCTAAAAATTAATCGCTATGAAAAATACTTTTAAAATAATTATCCTGTTTTTATTTTTATCTATTGCTTTTTCATGCAGAAAAGACAATGCTGAAAAAGAAGAAAAAACGACAGCAAAAAGTCCAGTTAAAGAAAACTACAATATTAGTATACTGCTTGATTTATCAGACAGAATAAGTCTTCAAAAAAATCCAAATCCAACGATGGAATATTATCAAAGAGATTTAGGTTATATAAAATCTGTTTCGGAAGCTTTTACCAAACATTTAGGATCAAAAAGAGTAAGGCAAATTGATGATAAAATGCAGTTGTTCTTTAACCCTGAACCTTTAGATCCTGAAATTAATTCGATATCCAAAGATCTAAGGATTGTTATTGATAAAAATAATGCTTCAAAAGATTTGCTGAACTCTATTAATGCAAACTACGCTTCAAAAACGTCTAAAATATATGATTCAGCCATAAAAGACAATAATTATATTGGTGCAGACATCTGGAATTTTTTTGACGCGAAAGTAAAAGATCAATGTATTGAAGACGGCTACCGCAACATACTTATCATCCTGACTGATGGTTATATTTTTTATAAAAGTAACGTAATAAATGAAGGAAAAAGAACCAGCTATCTTACACCGAAACTAATTCAGCAAAACGGTTTAAATACCAAAGACTGGAAGAAAAAACTTGATGAGCAGGACTTTGGTTTTATAAAAGTTACTTATGATTTATCGAATCTGGAAGTATTGGTTTTAGGAATTAATCCTGATAAAAAAAATCCTTATGAAGAAAAAGTAATTAAAGCATATTGGACAAAGTGGTTTGCAGAAATGCACATAAAACATTTTGAAATCAAAAATGCTGATTTACCATCAAATATGGAGAAAATTATTCAGGATTTTATATTAAAGAAGCCCAATTAATCCCGTATAACTACGCTATCTCAAAACATTCGTTCTAGTTACATTTATCAAAAAATGCCTGTGAAATCTAAAATTACAATATTGGCTTTTGTTTTCTCCTTTATGAGTTGCAAAAGAGAACTTCCGCCTCAAAAAATAAAATCTTTTTACAAGGAAGTTATTACGCCCGATGACAGAAAAGCGATTACGCCGCAGGAAGCAAAAACGTATCACGTTGACACCGAATATCAGTACGAATACCGAACCGGAAAATCAGGTCATTATGAATATAATTATGATGTAAAAGGCGTGAATATCAAGGGAGATTCGGTTTATGGAAACATCAATATCGAAGGAAAATATGGTGCCGGAATATTACTGTTTGACACTATAAATGATATTGAAATTAACGCAGAATGGATTGATCACGGAAAACTAAAAGCTACTGACAAAAATGGAAACGACTATTACTTAAAAGTTGAATAATTATTTTAACCCAAACCTGCTATGAAATCTATTTTAATCCTGTTACTTATCTTTTTAAGTTCTTTTTCTCCTTTTGAAACCAGCGTTTATATTTGCGGACCAACGGGCGCAAAAAAATACCATTACAAAGAACATTGCCGCGGACTTACGGCCTGCCGACATGAATTGACAAAAGTATCGCTTTCGCAGGCGCAGGGTTATGGTTTAACTTTATGCGGTTGGGAAGATTAATTTTAATTATAAAATTTTAAATAAGCTAGGACAAAGGAAATCACTCTTTTGTCCTTTTTTATTTTATAAACATTCAATATCTAACTAACAATTAAGGCGTTATTGAAACATTAGATTTAAATTTATTAAAAAAATATCAAAACTGAAAAGAAAAATTATTTAACTTTAACAATAATTAACATATAAATTCTTCGGATAAAATAATCTTAAGCTTATAGTTTAATTAATACATTCAAACATTTCAGCAAAATACATTAGTCACCTATTCATTTTACGCAGTTCTATTAATTAATATTATAAACACTAAGTCAATGAAATATAATACACTAATATCAGCCATTTTTTTATTTTTTAGTATTCAGATTTTCGGACAGGTTTATACCGAAAAAATAGTTGGACATAAAAATCAACAGCTTAAAGACAGCCTCAAAGTCGAAAAATACCCGTATGCATTGCCTATCTGGGGAGAAAAAGTAGCACAAAAAGGATACAAACTGCCCTACTCTGCCGGGATTTCTGTTAATTACTTTTGGCAGGACTCTGAAATTGTAATTAACGGCTTAGAAGTTGGTTTTAATAATGGTCCGCAATTCAATCTGGATGAGATTGTACGTTTTGATAAATCTACTGTCGAAGCCGGAGCGCTTACCATTCGACCTGATATCTGGCTGCTTCCTTTTTTAAATGTTTACGGAATTTTTGGAAAAGGAAGTTCAGCAACAAAGATAAATGCCGGAATCTGGATTCCGGATGCCGATAATAACTGGTCGCAGATAGCCAGTTTTAATACAAAAGCAAATTTTGACATTACCACTTTCGGAGTCGGATTAACACCCACAATTGGTATTGGCGGCGGATGGCTCGCACTTGACATGAATATGTCGTGGAGCGATGTAAGCGCATTAGACAAACCTGCTTTTTCGTATGTTTTTGGACCCCGATTAGGGAAAACTTTTAAATTGCCTAAACCAGACAGAAATATTGCTATTTGGGTCGGCGGTTTTAGGGTTCATATCTCCGGAGATACTGACGGAAACATTAATTTATCTGATGTACTTAATCTCGACGGCGCACAGCAAAAAGTAGATAACGGATTTGAAAAAGTGGCTGAAAATCAAACAAAAGTAGATGACTGGTGGAATACCTTAACTCCTGCGCAACAGGCAAATCCTGTAAATGCTGCCAAACACAATACAGCAAACAGAGCGCTCGAAAGCGCGGGTAACTTTTTAACCACCTTGGACGGAGCTTTAAGTACAGCCGGAAATTCTACTGTGCAATATTCGCTTCAAAAAAGACCAAAAGACATGTGGAATTTTATTGTTGGTTCGCAATTTCAATATAACAAACATTTGATGTTTAGGGTTGAAGCCGGATTTTTATCAAGTCGTACCCAGGTTTTAGGAGGAATTCAATATCGTTTTGGACTTTAATTTTTCAATATGAAAAAGAGTTTTTTAGTACTTAGCGCCTTATTTTGCATGGCTTCGGCTCAATCACAAGTTTTAATTTCCTTAATTTTTGGAGACAAACTAAACTCGCCTTTTCTGGAATTTGGTTTAGATGGAGGCCTTAATTTCTCGAAGATTTCTAATATGGAGACTTCAGGAACTGAACCTGGGTTTAATCTTGGTTTTTACTTTGACATTCGATCAAAAAAAAATCCGGCCTGGATGATTAACACCGGCGTAATTGTAAAATCACCAATGGGCGCGCACGGATTGCCGGTTTATTCCCTAAACGATGCAAACTTAGATAATACTTTTGCCGATGGAAAAGTCGACAGAGAAATCAGGTATTTTAATGTTCCAATTTTAATTAAATACCAATTCAAGAATAATATTTACCTGAAAACGGGTCCGCAATTGGGACTTTTAGCGAAAGCTTTTGATAAATTTTATAAAGAATATGATAAAAATGATGTGATCTATAAACACAATATTCGCGATCAGATTCATGTTATCGATGCCGGAATTGCTCTTGGAGCAGGTTACCATATGAATGTTGGAAACGGAATGAACATTACAGTTCAATATTATTACGGATTGGTTCCTGTAATGAAAGGCGACGGACCAAAGCAGTACAATCGCTCGCTTTATCTTACAGCCGGAATCCCGATTGGTAAAGGAAAAGCAGCACAAAAAAGAGCAGAGAAAGAAGCAGAAATGAATAAAGTGATTTTGCCAGAAAATGAGAAAAAATAAGATTTTAATGTATCCTTATTGTGTGTCACCGCGATCGAACTAAAATATAAAAGCCTGCTCAAATTAATGAGCAGGCTTTTGACTTAAAAATAAACTAACACAAAAACTTAATTATATCCTTGATTTTGTTTAAACACTTTTTGATCGATAACCGTTTGTGGAATTGGAAATATTCTTCTAAAAGGTTGAGAAGCCGCTTTTGCTGTTCCGGCTAAATCAAATTTTCCAAAACGAATACTTTGCGGTCTTCTTTGTAATTCCCAATACAATTCGAAACCTAATTCTTTATACAATTGCTCTGAATCTAAAGCAGTAAGTGCTTTGCCCGGAGCATTTCCATATAGTGATTCTCTTTTTCTGCTGGTGCGCAATTTATTTAAATCTTCCATTGCTGCACCTACAGCTCCTTTTCTAAAATATGCTTCGGCTCTCATAGCATAAATTCCACCTAAACGGAATAATGGAATATCAACATTACTGTTACCATTTCCTCCTTCAGGGTCAAATTCATATTTAAAAACACGCGCTCCCTGATTGATTTCGTTTTGAGCAAAAACGGCTTTAGTTGGATCTGCAAAGGTTAATTTAGGCGTAAAATCCATTCTTGTACCTGTGCTTTTTTCCATAACTAATGGAGAAACTTTAATACGGTTACCTACCATTTGAAAAGCTGCAGAAGTTAATAATACAGGACCATACTGAGGTCCGGCCTGAATTCCTCTGTTAAAATGGAACCAGGGTGTTGCAGGAACACTTTTAGGTACGATATCACTTGCAGGAACGCTTACATCTGTACCATCATTCATAAACCATGTACCATCAGCATATTGATAATGCTGTTCAAATCTTGGATCTTCGTGATTACCAGCCCAGGAATTATAAAATTCTTCAGTTGTACAGGCCGCGTTTGTTCCTCTGTTTAAAGCAGATGTTCTCTGGTTACGTTCCATACATACATAAGCAAAACTGTTTGAACCGTTACGGATGTAATCTATTTTTTGAGAAATTGCAAAAATAAGTTCTTTTCCATTTTCATTGTCTCTTGCAAAGTTTTTGAAAAAATCGCTTTCTAAACTAAATTTTCCCGAATCGATTAGCAAAGAAGTATAATAAATAACACGGTCCATATCTGTTCCTGTGCTTCCGCTTACTGCGGCTTCATTAAAATTAAAAGCTGATGAAGCATTATAACGATCTTTAAATACAGCGCGATTCAGGTACATTGTAGCTAAAAAAGCATAACCAGCTTGTTTAGTAAAACGTCCGTGGTGCGTTCTTTGCGTATTAATGTCTGCCAAATTAGGCAGTAGAGCTTCTACATCAGTGATTAGTTTATCAATTTCAGTTTCTGCCTTTAAAATTTGAATTGGTGCCTCTACATTCAACGGATCTCTAAATGGCGCCTGCCCGTAAAGATCTAAAGTTGTATAAGTATAGTAAGCTAAAAGTGCTTTGGCTTCTGCCGAAAATAAAGCTTTTTCCTGAAAATTATTTTCTTCTGCTGACTTAATTGCAGTTAAAGAACGTGTAATTCCATTTGTCAATAAATCCCAATTCGAAACTATAATAGCATTACTTGAACTCCACGTAAATTCGTGCATGTCTCTCCATTTTCCGCCATCGCCCCAGTCACTCCCGCGAGTTGGTAAAATAGCTTCATCAGTAGTATATTCCTGCATGGCAAAAACAGCTCCGTGATCTGTAAAAGTTCCGTCGCCCAATCTGTCATACGCTGCAGCAAGAGAGCCGGCAGGATCTGTTGCATCAGTTCCTAATTTTTCATCCAATACAGCTTCATCAAGGTCTGTACAGCTGTTTAAAAGAAAAATAAATGAGAATATTGTTAAAATTTTTATGCTAAAAAATGTCTTTGTCTTCATGATAAATTATAATTTTAAAGTTGCTCCAAAACTGAACGTTCTCGAGGTTGGGTAAGCAGCGTAATCAATACCAATAGATTGGTTTCCTCCATTTGATTTCGGACTGTTGATTAACGGATCGTAACCAGTATAATTTGTAATTGTTATTAAATTTGATCCTGTTACATAAAGCGTTAACCCGTTTAACCAGCTCACATTTCTTAAGTCAAAATTGTATCCTAAACGTGCTGTATTTAATCTGATAAAATCTGATTTTTCTAAGAAAAGCGTTGACAAAGTTGGTGCATTTGTTGCATTTGCGCCCGACTCATAATATCCTGTAGCAACGTTTCTGTCAGAAGCCAGGTTGTTGATATTTAAAGCATTCAATCCTGTGTTATTCAATAAATAACCTCCTGTTTGCCCAATAATTGAGAATGAAAAGCTAAAGTTTTTATATGTCATATCACTATTAAGTCCGTAGTAAAAAGTAGGCAGCGCCCCCTCGATAATAACTCTGTCGCTGTTATCAATTTTACTGTCTCCGTTTTGATCTTTAAAGATGTTTCCGCCTTTATCATCAAAACCAACATGCTCTAATAAATAAAATGAACCTGCTGCGTAACCGCTTTTGTAAATATTTGCGTTTACACCTGATTGTCCAGGTCCTGAAATAGTTCCTGTTAAGATTTCTGAAACCGGTAAGTCTTCGATTTTGTTTCTCAATGTTGCTCCGTTCACGTCAACATTCCAGGTAAAATCTTTATTATTAATTAATTTCGAACCCAACATAATTTCCAAACCTGTATTAACGATTTTTCCGTCAATGTTTGTCCAAACAGTTGTTGTTGGTTTTAAAGGGCTTGATGGAACGTTTAAAATGGCATCTGTAGTTGTTTTGTTGAAATAATCAACAGTTCCGTAGAATTTATCATTCCATAAACTAAAATCTACACCAATATTAGCCTGTGTAACAACTTCCCATTTTAAGTCAGGATTTGCAGTTCTGGTTACCGAAACTCCGTTTACCAAATTCAAATCATCGTATAAATAATATCCGTCAGGACCAGATAAAGAGTAACTTGCTTTTGTTAGTTTGTTTTGAACTTCCTGATTTCCGGTTTGTCCCCAGCTCGCTCTTAATTTTAAATTGCTGATAGCGGTTACATTTTCTAAGAAACTTTCTTTAGAAATATTCCATCCCAAAGCAAATGAAGGAAAATAACCGTATTTGTTATTATCACCAAAACGAGTCGAACCGTCAGCTCTCATCGAAGCCGTTAATAAATATTTGTCATTGAAAGTATAATTCAGTCTTCCAAAATAAGACTGCAATTCGTTTTCCTGAGCGTAACCTGTTGTTCCTGATTGAATTCCTGAAAAACCAGGATTAATTGATGGCTTTATACCAACTCCCTGAGCCGAGATTCCGTCAATACTAAAACTTGTTCCTGATCTTTCAAATTTTTGATAAGAGAAACCTCCTAAAGCCTCAAATTTGTGTTTGTCTAATGTTAAGTTATAAGTTAGATAATGTTCAACCAAAGAGTTTTTAGAATCCAGGTTGTTTTGTACATATTTCCCTTTTGGATTTAAATCGGTTAAGTTTGGATAAATCGTTGTGTTTCTTTCAGCCGTAGCGCGGTCTACACCAACATTTAATTTATATTCTAAGCCGTCAATAATTCTAAAAGAAGCTTCTAAGTTTCCTAAAACTCTCAAAGTACGCGTTTGATCCTCATATATACTTAATAAATAAGCAGGATTATAATGCGCATTCATGTTGAAATTCGTGTATTTCCCGTCTTTATCAAAAACAGGTCTTGTTGGGTTTGCCATCAAAGTATGCACGATCAATTGTCCGTTAGAACCTCCGTCATCACTTGTAGGAACTCCGTCATCTTTCGTTTCACTAGCCGTAAGATTCACTTTTATTTTTAAACGTTTGTTGTCTAAAAATGATTCAGCAGCATTTATTCTGCCCGAAAGACGTTTGAAATTACTGTTACGAATAATTCCTTCCTGATCCATTTGCGCAACAGATGCATAGTAGTTTCCTGATTCTGTTTGTTTTGCAAAAGACAAAGCGTTGTTTGTAGTAACTGCACTTCTGTAGATTACATCTTGCCAGTCTGTATTTCCGCCATGATCAAAAGCAGGATCATTAATTGCACCTCTGTATTCACCTGCATCTAAAACATCTAATTTATGAGCTACTTTCGAAATTCCCATATACGAATCAAAAGTCATTGTTCCTTCTCCTTTTGATCCTTTTTTAGTGGTAACCAAAACAACTCCGTTTGATCCTCTTGCTCCGTAAATCGCTGCTGCAGAAGCATCTTTAAGAACTGTAATTGACTCTATATCACTTGTATTCAAAAAATTCAATGGATTTTTTGCAGCCGAAGCCCCAAAACCAACATTTGTTCCGGTTGGGCTCACATCATCGTTAGACAACGGCATGCCATCAACAACAAACAAAGGTGTGCTTCCGCTTCTGATAGATCCAACGCCACGAATCGTAACGTTTACTCCTGCTCCCGGCTCACCGCTTGTGCTTACAACACGAACTCCGGCCACTTTTCCCTGAATTAAATTGTCGACAGAAACGTTTACTCCTTGTTTAAAATTTGCCGCTTCTAATTGTGTTACTGCTCCGGTAACGTCTTTTTTAGATTGTTTACCGTAACCTACAACTACTACTTCTGTTAATTCTGATGTGTTTGGCTCTAACTGAATTGTCATGAAAGTACTTTGTGCTGCAACCGTTTTTGTTTTGTATCCTAAATACGTAACATCGATCGTTTTTCCTTCTGTTACAGAAAGCTCGAATTCACCATCAAAATTAGAAACCGTCGCGTTTTTTGTGTTGCTTTCTACAATTGAAACGCCCGGCATTGGTACGCCATTTTCGTCAACAATTTTACCTTTTACTCTGATCTTCTCTAAGTCAGAGGTTGCTTTTGCAGTAAAAATGCTTTTTTGAATCAAAACCAATTTGCCGTTGATGTTATAATTAAAATTGGCTTTTTTAGAAAGATCACTTAAAATTACCGCTACAGATTCGTTGGTGTAATTTACCGTATAGGTCTTATTATCAGTGATAATAGCTTGTCCGTAACTAAATTTATAGTCGGTTTGCTTGCTCAATTTTGAAAAAATAGAAACTAGTGTCGCTTTTTCTATTTTATTAGTTACATTTGATTTTTTAAGATTGACTGCGCTGTAACCGCTTTGAACGGAAAGTACTGCCAGAACTAAAAAGAAAGTTTTCTTTAGAAAATTTAAATTGATTCTTTTAAAATACATGATTTAAGTTATTGGTTTTTCGATACTTCATTATTAATCGCAGTTGTTCTCAGCAACTGCTTTTTTGTTTGATTTTAGTTCACTTTTACTGTTTCGTCATAAACATTAAATTTTAGGTTTGTGATATAATTTATTTGTTTTAATACGCTTTCCAACGAAGCATTTTTTTCGATAAATACAGTAACCGGAATGCTCAGAAATGTTTTGTTTTCGCATTCAAATGTTACTCCGTATTTGTATTGTAAAATGGTAATAACTTGTTGCAGTGTTGCTTCATTCAACGCAATATCAGCTGTATACCAATTGATGAGCAACGATTTATCGACAGGAAGTTTGGTGATTTTTTTATCCGAAAACAATGCTTCTTCATACGGCATCAAATCGACACTCTGCCCTTTTGAAGAAACATTTACTTTTCCGGTTACTACAATCACTTCACATTTTGATTTTGATAACTGAATATGAAAGGAAGTTCCTAAAACCCTTGTTTTAATTTCTCCTGAAGTAATAATAAAAGGATGCTTTTTATCTTTGGCCACTTCAAAGAATGCATTTCCTTTTAAAAGGCAAACCTTCCTTTCTTCTCCTTTGAAATTTTCAGGATATTGAAATAATGAGTTTGCTGCCAGATAAATCTTCGAACCATCACTTAATTGGATAGATTTGGGGACATCTGATGTTTTAAATGTAAGTTGCTTTTCGTTTGCAACATTCGGTTGGAATAAAAATCCCAGACCTGCAAGAAAAAGAATACTGGCAGCGGCTATATATTTAAAGTATGGTTTAAAGGTTTTCTTCTTCTCCATTCGAAGCTGAATCCCTTCATATATATTTTGAGAAACTTCATTCGAATTTCCCATCGAAGTTTCATCCCAATTTGAATTTTGATATTCGCTTAAAACAAAATCATTCAGCAGATTTTCTTCTGCCTGAGTTGTTTTATTTTTTGCGCTTTTATCGATAAGATATTCTAAACTATGCTTTAATCTTTTTATCATAATACTTATTATTACCTATAAGTACCAGAAATAAAGAATCGTACTATCCGCAAATATTATGAAACCATTAACAGAAAGTTATCTTAAAATTTTTGTTGTAAAATGATGAAAGGAGCAATCCAGGCAAGGTCTTTCAACCCTTCGCGCAATTGTTTTAAGCCTGATGAAATTTGGTTTTTTACCGTTTGTTTCGAAATTCCAAGTTCATCGGCAATTTGATCAATGGTCATATCCTGCATTTTATACATTAGCAAAACTTCTTTTCTTTTTTCGGGAAGTTTTTCTAATAACGAATAAAGCAAGTCCATCACTTCGGGATCAATTGTCGCAAAATGATCAATTACGTAATCTTCGAATTTATCTTCAAGAATCGTTTTATCAAACTTATTATTTTGGTAGTGTTTAAAAACCTGATTTTTTACTGCGCGAAATAAATAAGGTTCAATGGCATTTATTTCGACATCGCTTTTTCGTTCCCATAAATCGACAAAAACGTCCTGAACAATGTTTTGTGCCAAATCGTTATCCTGAGTCATCGTATACGAAAAAGCAGTTAGCTTTTTCCAGTACTTTGTATACGTTTTTTCAAAAAATTCAGGGTTTTTCATTGCTTGTTGTAGTAGTATTATCAGATGTAAAATAATAAAATGTTATACCATTCTTTTTTTCCTGAAGGTTATCTTTAAATTAAGGAATCAATCGTTTTGTTTTATTAATACTACTTTTTTACATGAAAAATCACAATTGGTTTGCGATTTCTTTTTTTTAATCTAACACGCAAACCAAATAGTCATTCTACTTTAGTATTCTCAAAAAGCGACAAAGTTCACCTGTCTCGTCTCCACCTTTTTTTATTAATTTCTATTTCAAATTCTATGAAACAAATGCTGTTTACATGCTTAATTATGCTATGTGTAATTTTCAGTTCTAATGCACAAAGCGACGATTTAAAAATCAACCAACTGCAGGTTATTGGCTCGCACAACAGCTACAGGCACGCCATCGAAACTGAGTTGTACAATACCATTCAGGCAAAAGATACCTCCCGTTCATTAAAGGGTTTGCAGTACACGCACATAAGCCTTACAGACCAATTAAATAAAGGTTTGCGAAATCTTGAAATTGATGTTCAGGGGGATTCTAAGGGAGGAAAATTTGCGCATCCAAAAGGTTTGGACATTGCAAAATCTGACGAAGCTTATGATCCTAACGGAGATATGAAAAAACCGGGTTTTAAAGTTTTTCATATGATTGATATTGATTTTAGAACTTCGTGTTACACTTTGCAAAGCTGTCTTGCAGAACTAAAAAAATGGTCTGACGCAAATCCTGATCACGTTCCGGTTTTTATTACTTTGGAACCAAAAGATGACGATAGTTTTCTGGGTACAAAAGCAGAGAAATTTACACCCGAATTGTTTGATGCTTTAGACAAAGAACTTCGAAAAGGTTTGGGAAATAAATTGATCACACCCGATATGGTTCGCGGAAAATACAACACGCTGGAAGAAGCAGTTTTAAACAACAACTGGCCAACGCTTAAAAAAGCAAAAGGTAAATTTTTGTTTATTTTGGATAATAACGGAGCCAAAAGAGATCTTTACGCTTTAAATCATCCATCGCTAAAAGGGCGCGCGGTTTTCATCAACGCTGAGCCTGGAAAACCGGAAGCCGCAACTTTATTCCGCAATAATTCTGAAGATCCAACCATTACCGATTTGGTTAAAAAAGGATATATCATTCGTACAAGAGCCGATTCTGATACAAAAGAAGCACGTAAAAATGATTACACTCATTTTGAAGCTGCAAAAAATTCAGGCGCACAAATTATTACAACTGATTATTATTTGCCAAGTACGTTTTTTGATTCTCCTTATCAGATAAAATATGATGATGGAAGTTATGTGAGAGTGAATCTGGTTACTGGAGGGAAGTAAGTTTTCAGTCTCAGTCTCAGTTTTCAGATTGGAAATGAGTGAAAAATTTAACCGCAAAGAGCGCAGAAGTGTTTTGTTTTAGATTGCGGTTAGTAAACGTAAAGTTCGCAAAGCTTTATCCATTAGCTTTGCGAACTTTGTATTTTATATAAACCTTACATGTAAAAATCTTTGCGCTCTTTGCGGTTAAATTCACACTCCAAATTACGTTCCAACAAAACTTGAAACCTGAAAAAAACCTGAAACTATTTTTTTTCACTATTAATCTTCCCCGTTTTCAAATCAACCGTAAAATGATCTGCGGGAACTTCATGCATGAATTTATTAAAGATGATTAGAAACAATCGAAGTTGGTTTTGTAATGGTTTTTCTTTTGAAGTTTCTTCTTTGTGGTTTTCGAAGAAAGAATTTGATAAAATTTTATAACCTTTCGCTCTTTTTTCGCCAACATCTGTCAAAGCCAATTCATCGGCACTTCTAAAACGGTAAAAATCGACCAGGAAATCATATCCTGTAAAGTTAAAATCTTCTTTTTTGAGTTTGTTTTGAGCCAAAATTTTATTTGCTTTTTGTTCGGCTTCTGCCCATTCTATTTGGGAACTATTTTTATTTTTCAGAATAGAATCAAAATCATTACTAGATTGAATATTTGCTAAAACTAATAAATCATTTCCTGAAATAGTAAGGAAAAAGTTTTTGAAATCAGAAGGCCAGTCATCTGATAAAAAGCGCAAACGAACCAATTCTTTCAAATGGAAATCAGTAAAATCGTGGTAGTTTTTGGTTTCTAAAATGGCTTTGTTCCAAATGTCTTTATTTTTCTGCGATTCTAAAAACTGATATTCCATTTTATATAAGTCAAAAAGCTCATCGTAGCGTTTTACTTTATCAATGGTTATGGTTTGAATATCAACAAGATTGTCTTTTTGAATCGTCAATAATTTATACGCGGGAATATAAGCCGCCAAAGAGGGTGTCTGAATATTAACCAGTGTATTTCCTTTTTCTGTGGTGCGTACTCCAGTATCATTGATGTGCATGTGTCCGCCAAAATGAATCTTCAATCCGGCATCGGCAAAGGTTTGCGCAACTTCTTCAACGGGAACACGGTTTAATTGCCATTTATTAGGACCCAGTAATTCTTTTATTTCCGCGGAAGCGTCATCGTTAAAATCAATCATTGGGAAATGACTAAAAGCGATTAAAGTTTTACCTTGTTTTTTGGCTTGCGCCGAAATTTCCTCGACCCATTTTATGAGATGCTTTTTGTTCGAAAGTACATTATTATACCCAGTGCTGGCTTCAGAATAGTTTTTAGGATCTTTAGCATCTGCAGTTGCATTTTTCTTCGGAATATATACATTACCATCAATGGCCATTAACCAAAGTCCCTCAATAGGCTCAACCACATAACTTACATCCGGAACTTCGTAACCGGGCGCCACTTCATAAACCCTGTTTACTAATTTTGCATCTTCTGATGCTTTTTCAAAACTATATTCCTGATTGTTATAAGTGGAAAAAGGTGTTGCCCAGAATTTATTTTTTTGATCGGGATAAAAACCAAAATTTTTCAAACCTTCTGTAATTCCTAAATAACCCATTTTAGCAATATCGGCCGTAACAACTACTGGCTGTTCTGTGGTTAAATTGGGCTTATAAAGGCCTTCTTTGCTATAAATGGGCTGGCTTTTTCCTTCTTTTCCTAAAAAATCCTCTTTTCCTGATTCCTGGGCAAAAGGTCCAACGGGATCGTGGTTTCCGGTTGTGATAAAAAATTCAATGCCGTATTTTTTGGTGTATTGGTCGAGAATTTCCTGCAATCCGCGCACGTGAATTGGCTGTCCGTCATCCGTATAATCGCCCGGAAGTGCTGCGTATTTTATTTTTCGCTTTGCGATATCTTCAAGAGCGGCTATAAATGCAAAATAGTTTTCGTTGAAAATTCGGGTCGAATGTAATTGCGAAGCCATTGTTCGAACCAAATTGTATTTTCCTGTTTTGGGATTCAAAATTCCGCGATAATCATTGTCTGAAAATTTTCCAAACAAATCCTGTAAATGTACATCTGATAAAAAAGCGACCTGAACGCCATCCAGTTTTGTTTGTTTTTGTGCCAAAACAGCACTAGTACAGATAATAAAAAGCAGAAATGAAAGAATTGAAACGATTTTTTTAAGAAAAACAGGTGTTTTAGAGATCATAGGTTACCTTTTTGCAAATTGGGAAATGTAAAGTGTTTTGGGATCACTTTTATTTGCAATTTTATCGATTTAAACCTGAAGTTGTTTTACGATAGTGTTATGTAAATAATAATCTTTATTTTTCAAAACATAGTAAAGCCTGCTTTACCAAAATTCTCCTTTAATAAAGCTTAATCAAACTTACTTATCAAGCGAAATTATAAATTTTAAAATATCATCGTTACTTAAAATATAATCCGGTTTTATATGTAAAAGGGCATTCGAAGGCATAAAGGGCATTTCTGCCGATTTTGGATCCTGAATCACCACAATTCCACCTGCTTTTTGGATGGCTTTTAAACCCTCAGTGCCGTCTGTATTGGAACCTGAAAGCAAAATACCAATCAAATTGGTTCCGTAGACTTCAGCTGCAGATTCGAAAGAAACATCGATACTTGGTCTGCTGTAGTTTACTTTTTCGGAAGTATCGAGAGCAAAAATATTATCTTTTTCGAATAACAAATGATAATTGGAAGGTGCTACGTAAATAAATCCGTTTGTTATTTCCACTTTGTCTTCAATAATTTTAACGGGTGCTACGGATTTTAACTGTATCAAACTTTCGAGTGTTAAATCATCTGTTCCCCTTCGATGCAATACAATTACCAATGCAAAAGATTTGAATACAGGCAACTCTGGTAAAATTAGTAACAACGCATTCAAACTCCCCGCCGATCCTCCAATGATAACAACTCTGCGGTTTATTATTTTACTTTCCTCCATATTTTCTCTTTTTCTAACTGTTTGTATTTAGTAGTAGAGATAGAATATTTAATTGTTTCTTTTGTTCCAAGTGCTAAAAAGCCCAAAGTGGCTAAACTTTCGTCAAATAACTTAATGACTCTTTTTTGCAAATCATTATCAAAATAAATTAAAACATTTCGGCACAAAATAAAATCAAATTCATTAAATGAAGTGTCAGATACTAAATTATGCTGCGAAAAAACCATTTTCTCGGCTAGTTCTTCACTAAATTTTGCAATACCGTAATTGGCAATATAATAATTTGAAAAATCTTCTAAACCTCCTGAATCACGATAATTTTCTGAATATTCTTTCATCATACGCAAAGGAAAAATTCCTTTTTTTGCGGTCTCCAAAACCTTCGAATTTATGTCTGTCGCATAGATTAGCGATTTATGCAAAAGCCCTGCTTCTTTGAGCATAATGGCCATTGAATACACTTCTTCGCCGGTTGAACAGCCCGCGTGCCATAAACGTATAAAAGGTTTTGTGGCGAGTAAGGGCAATATTTGGGTTCTTACGACCTTATAAAATGTAGGATCGCGAAACATCTCTGTAACATTTACGGTAATTTCGTCAATGAGTCTTTTATAATAATCAGAATCGTATCTGACTTTTGATAAAAACTCATAGAAATTCTTGAATCCATCTAATTGATAAATCCTGTTAACGCGCCTTTTTAAGGATGCTCTGGAATAACTTCCAAAGTCAAAACCGTAATATTCGTAAATATCGTTTACAAGAGTTTCTAACTCAATGTCTTCTATCATAACAATTTTAAATTTTTCTTAAAACGTGCAGCAATTTATCTACGTCTACTGGTTTTGATACATAATCGTCTGCGCCGGCTTCAAGGCATTTTTCTTTATCGCCTGTCATCGCCTGTGCGGTAACGGCAACTACAAGTACATTTTTTCGCGACGGAATACTTTTTATAATAGGAATAGCTTCATAACCATCCATTTCCGGCATCATCATGTCGATTAATATAGCGTCAATATGTTCATCTGTCCTTAATAATCGTATTGCCTCTTCGGCGCTTAATGATGACAAACAATCAAATGATTTGGCGCGTAGAACGTTTACCAAAGCAAAAATATTTCTTGAATCGTCATCAATAATTAAGAGTCGTTTTTTCTCCATTTCTTCAGCAATTAAAATTTATCGTATAACCAAACACGCAGTAACGACAACAATTGGTCAATATCAACCGGCTTTGTAATATAATCTGAGGCTCCTGCCTTAATACATTTTTCTCTGTCGCCTGTCATTGCTTTTGCTGTTACGGCAATTAATGGCAATGTCAGGAATTTAGGATTCGACCTGATTTTCTCTGCGGTTTCGTAACCGTCCATATGTGGCATCATCATGTCTAATAAAACCACGTCTGTATCCGGATTTTCTTCTAATACTTTAATGGCATCTTTTCCGTCGAAAGCGGTGATAACGTTCATTTTAAAAATCTCTAAGGCTTTTGTCAATGAATATATATTTCTAACATCGTCATCAACAATCAGCACTTTTTTATCGTGCAGAATATTATTCAGCAGATTGAGTTTTTTATAACTGTCTTTTTTACCGTCAGGACCTTTATTTTCTTCTACCAAATGTAAAAATAATGAAACCTCATCGAGCATTCTTTGGTACGAGTGGGCTGTTTTTACAATAATAGAATCGGCATATTTTTTAATTTTTACTTCTTCTTTAAGCGATAAACTTTTTCCTGTAAATACAATTACCGGAAGATTCTCTAAGCCAGGAGTTTTTTTAACACCGTCTAAAATTTGATAAGCATGTTTATCCGGAATTCCCATATCAAGAATTACACAGTCAACTTCTGTCTTGTTTAATGCTTTTAAACCATCCGAAACTTCACTTTTTATCTCAGAATTAATATTGTATGTTTCTAAGAAATAAGCCAGTGCTTTTGCGTGTTTCGGATTATCTTCAATAATTAAAACCTTTTGCGATTCTTTGTTTATAATATGTTCGATGCGGCTAAATACTTCAGGAATTCTGTCAAATGCCACTGGTTTATCTAAGAAATCCACTGCTCCTTTTAATAAACTTTCCTGTTTTAGTTTGTGCGATGACATAATATGCACCGGAATATGTTTGGTTTGCATATTATTTTTCAGCTCTTCCAAAACTTCCCAACCGCTTTTTATTGGTAATTCGATATCAAGTAAAATCCCAACAGGTTTGTACATCAATGCAAAATTTAAAGCATAATCTCCTCTTACCGCAATTACAACTTTATACCCGTTTTTTCTGCTAAATGCCAAGAGTGATTGTGCAAAGTTGATGTCGTCTTCTACAATCAGAATCACTTTGTCACCTTCGGCAATTATATCTCTGTCGTCTTCAATTTCAGCTGGGATTACAGTCGATAAATATTTGTTTTTTATCTTTTTTAATTCCTCAACTTCAATATTAGAAATTTCCATTGGCGGTGGCGGCGCTTTGTCTACAATAACTTTTTTGCTCATGGCACCATAAACGGGTAAGCAAAGTGTAAACGAGCTTCCTTTTCCTTCGGCGCTATGCAGGATAATTTCTCCTCTCAGTAATTTTGCCAGTTCTCTACTAATTGATAATCCTAAACCTGTTCCTCCATACTTACGTTTTGTAGAACCGTCTGCCTGCTGGAAAGCTTCAAAAATTAACGGTTGTTTTTCTAACGGAATACCAATTCCGGTATCTTTTACGATAAAGCAAATTACTTTATCATCGTCTTCATTCACTTTTATTTCTACGCTTACAGAGCCTTCCTCTGTAAATTTAATAGCGTTTGAAATTAAGTTTTTAAGAATTTGCTCTAATCTCATTTTATCAGTTTTAATGATAATTGGAGCATCTTTTGCTGTAATTTCAAATTTAATTCCTTTTTGTTTTGCAATCTCAGAAAATAAATTCGAAAGTGTATCTGTAATTTCTTTAGTTGAAACATCTAAAAATTCAAGCTCCATTTTTCCGGCTTCAATTTTAGATAAATCCAGAATTTCATCAATTAAACCAAGTAAACTGTTTCCTGAGCTCTGAATCACTTTTGCAAATTCAATTTCTTCATTGTTCATACTATTGCTGTTATTTTCAGACAACAATCGGCTTAACAGCAAAATGGAGTTTAGAGGCGTTCTTAATTCATGTGACATATTAGCCAAAAATTCTGATTTGTAACGCGTTGTCAATTCCAGAGCTTCAGATTTCTTTTGAATTTCGTTGTTTCTTTCTTCTAATAAAACACTTCTTTCAGAAAGTTCTTCATTGGTTTGTTCAAGTTCTTCCTGCTGCACGCGAAGTTCTTCTTCAGATGCCTGTAATTTTTCTGTCTGTGCTTCTAATTCAGCATTAATAGCCTCTAATTCACTATGCTGAACACGTAATTCTTCTGATTGCGATTGCGTTTCTTCTAACAATTCAAGAACACGTTTACGGTTTTGCGTTGATTTTATAGCGATTCCGATATTATTTCCAACGATTCTTAAAAACTCTAAATGCAAATCAGAAAATCCGTAAATACTTGCCAGTTCAAGTGCACCTTCTACCTGATTATCAATCAGCGGAACAGCTACGATATGAGTTGGTTTAATTTCGCCCAAAGCATAATTTATCTGAATAAAATCTGATGCAAGCGTTTTCAATTCCAAAAGTTCACCTGAAACAATTGACTGACCCAATAAGCCATCGCCTTTTTGTATAACTTCTCTGTTTTTTGTTGGAATATAACTGTACCCTGCCGTAACAGCAAGTTCATCACCCTCTAAAACATAAAATACACCAGCGCTGCTGTTGGTATAATGGCATAGATATTCAATAACATCTTTTGATAATTCATTTAATGTTTTATCGCCCAGCATTACGTTATTAAGTCCGGCAATACCACTTTGAATCCATTCTTTTTCAGACAATAGACCAAAAGACTCTTTTAATGCACCGCTCATGCTGTTTAGAGATTCCCCTACGCTTCCCAATGCATCTGACTTGGTATCGTCTACGCGAATATCATAATTTCCACTCGAAATATTTGACGCAATACTACTGATTGCTTCAATTCGCTGTGCGGTTTCTATATCTTTTTGTTCTAACTCCTGCTGAAGTAAAGAACGCTCGTTATAATCTTTTAAAATTCTGAATAAAAACAAAATAGAAATAAAAAACGCAATAATAAACGCTACGACAATTAAAACGGTGCTGTAGGTTCCGTAACGTTCTGATGTTTCATTTCGCTCTTTTAAAAGCCCTTGTTCTGTAGTTTCAATTTGTTTAAAATAACGACGAAGCTGGTCCATCATGGCACGGCCTTCATTTAAGTCAAATGTGGTATTGGCTTTACCAAATCGCTTTTTTACAATTTGATTGTTCAGGTATTTAAAAAAACTGGATCGAAGCGTTTTTAATTGGGTTAAAGCCTTTTGCTGCGACGGATTATCAGTTGTAAGTTCATCCAGCTTATCAAAATAAGCATTAGACTCTCCTACATACGTATTGTATCGCTCTACAAATTGCTCATCTCCGGTGATCAAATAGCCTCTCATACTCGTTTGAGCATCTGTAAGCGATGAAGAACCCTGATTTAGGTTGTAAATAACATCTTGCGTATGGTTGACCCAAAAGTTACTTTTCAATAAGTTTTTTATACTAATAAATGAAGCCGTAGAACTGATCATTAAAACAAGTAATGAAACCAGTGAGCTAATTAGTAAATTTCTTTTAAAGTTGTTTTTCATAGGTTTTAATCCGATTTATTTAGTTTTCATATTGTAGAGGAAGGACCATTATAAAACTGGCACCTTTGCCCAATTGACTTTTTGCGGTGATTAGTCCGTTGTGTTTGTCGACAATTTTTTTGGCAATGGCCAGACCTATTCCCGTACCTTCATAAGTTTGACGGTCGTTTAGGCTTTGGAAGATAATAAAAATACGGTCGAGATAAATTTCATCAAAACCAATTCCGTTATCTGTTACGGTAATGCGGCAAAATTTTCCATCAGGAACAACTTCTCCGTCAAAATCTTTTGATTTGATTAATTCTGATTTTATTTCAATTACCGGATTATCAACATTTCCTGAGAATTTTAGTGCGTTTCCAATCAAATTCTGGAAAACTTGTCGCAACTGACTCGGAATACTGTCTATTGTAGGAAGCTCGCTGGTTTTTATAACGGCATTTTTGCGTTCTATTAAATAATCAAAATCTGAAAGCACCTCTTGCAATACAACATTTAGGTCGGTTTTTTCGGGTTTTACTTTTGATGAAAGTCTTGAATATGCGAGCAAATCTGTAATTAGGGTTTGCATTCGTTCTGCAGCCTTTACCGTACGATCGACATAATCGATTCCTTTTGCATCTGTAGTTAAGTAAAGCTCTTTGATTATTTTTATAAAGATCTGAATTTTTCGAATCGGCTCATTTAAATCGTGCGAAACCACCCATGCAAATTGCTGTAGTTCGTGGTTTTTCATTTCGAGTTCTTCATTTTTAGAAACCAGTTCTCTTGTTCTTTCGCTAATTTTTACTTCTAAATTATCCTGGGCTTCTTTACGAATTGTGATTTCTTTTGAGAGTAAATCTTTCATTACTTTCAATTGGTTTTGCTGCTCGTAAATTTTAAGAAAGGTTTTTACTTTTATAATAAGTAAATCGGTATCAACAGGTTTTGTAATATAATCAACCGCTCCTGTTTCGTAACCTTTAAAAATGTATTTCTTTTCGATACTAATTGCCGATAAAAATATAACCGGAATATCTTTTGTTCTTTTGTTTCCTGATAAAATTTTAACCACTTCAAAACCATCGAGTCCAGGCATCTGAACATCCATTATAATAAGACTATAATTGGTTTTTAAAATTTTCTTTAAGGCTTCTTCTCCAGAGTCAGCTGTATCAACTTCAATATCATGCAGTTCAAGTGTTTTTTTTAAGGCAATTATATTAGCCCGAATATCATCTACAATTAATATCATTTTATTAGGGGAGTAAAACGTTATGAATTAAATTTTAATTAATTCGGATTAAAATTGATTATACTATTTAAAATTTGATTATTCTTTTAAAAACATTCGCTCAAACTTTCAAATTTATAAAAAAAATAAAATTAAGCCTTTTATCACAAATTAAATATGTTTCATAATTCCCATGTGGAGTTTCAGAATTTCCATTTGTACATGATTTATAAGATGTTAGAATACCCCTACAATTGTATTGCAAAATTTTAATTGTAAAATTTTTCACTCAAAAACTGCATGTAATCATTTTTTGGGTTACTTATTTATGTATTGAAGTTAAGCTTATCCGTAAATCAAAATTAAATTTAGTCTAAAATAATGTGAAAGTAATACTGCATATATTTTGAATTAAACCTAAAAACTAAAATCATGAATCTAACTGATATGATAGGTCTTTTTGCCGGAATTTGTGTAACCATATCTGTAGTACCCCAAATCTGGAAGGTATGGAAAACAAAAAAAGTGAAACAAATTTCACTTTTAACTTTTAGCGTTTTAACTTTCGGAATCTCGATTTGGATTGTTTATGGCATTTTAAAAAATGATTTACCCATTATTATTACTAATAGTGTTTCTCTGTTTTTAAATTTGGTTATGGTTTACTTTATCATTTATTATGAAAAGGAAAATTAATGGAAATAAAAAAACAGCTCGTATAAAAGCTGTTTTTTTGATCTTACAAGTTAAAGGTATATTAGGCTGTTTTAGCTAGCGAATTTTCAGGATAATGTTTGTTTAATGTATGATATTTTTCTTTCAGTAATTTTGGAATATAGCTTTTGCTTCCAAAACCAATAGAGTGCAGAACTTCAGCGAAATTCATGTGCGAAATTCTTTTTAGTTCACCGATTTGTCTTGTGGCCAAATTCATAAACGGAGCAATCATTGTAGCATAGTTATAGCTGTGCTGCGCTATTTCTAATTCTAAAATACTGCTCATTATGCTTTTTAAAAGCAGGTTTCTTACAGCTCCTTTTTGAGGAATTGACTTAATTTCTGCCAGCTTTTCTGTAATTTTTGGATTTTGGTGTCCGATATAAATAAAGTTTCCGGATTCGTTTGTAAACATTTTTCTCAGCTGAGAAATCACTTCATAACTTTCATCTTTTAAAGAAGCCGTTAAAGGCATTATAATTAAAGAAAACTGAATACGTTTGAAGCTTTCAAAATACAAAACTGTATTAATAGCCGATGTATTGTTTAAAATACCGGTTTGCTGCTTTTTAAGATTTTTTTTCTCGCCATTTGCACCAAAACTATGTGTAAGGCTTCCTTCTTCACAATAAGCAAAAAATAGAGGCGCGCCCTGAAAAGATTCAATACTTAAACTTACATCATTATGAAACATAAGATCAAAATGCATGTATGAAATTTCTTTTTCAAAATGAGTTCCGGAAATTTTTCCTTTTGCCCATTTTGATTTAATTGCTAAATTATAGTCTTTATTATTAGTGGTTAAATCTCCACCAAAGCTATCGCTTAGATCATTAAATATTGTATTGAATTCTCCTGTATTTAAGTAAAGTTTTTTCATTTGGCTTGGCTTAATAATTTAGTTAGTACTTCTTTATGTACTTATATATTATTAGGTTTTAATTCCCTTTTAATAATATTCAAATTTCATACTTATTACGAGGAATTTTATTATACAATTTCAGGCAGATTTTTCATAATTAATATCTTACGTTTAAAAACTATCGTATTACAATTTATCGTATAAAAAAAACAGCTGTTCCGGAAATAAATCCTGAACAGCTGTTTCTCTGCAAAATAAAATAATCTAACCTTTTAAGTTAATTCATTTATATCTGAGTTTTGAGCATAATTTTCTTCCGGAATATCTTTAAAGAATTCTGCTTCTTCAAGATCTGCCGTTGGTCCGTAACCAATTAAATGCGTTCCTTTTACTTTATCGTTTGTTCGTATAACGTATAAAATCGACATATCATCAGGATCGCTCATTCCTTCATATCTGTGGTGGGCTACAATAAATATCTCTTCAGGCTTATAAGCTTTTTTGGTTTCTGAGTCAGTTAAAGTAGTACCATCGAATATAAAATTACTAGTATATCCTTCACCCTCGTATTTCTTTATATAGTCTGTTTCGTGTTTTGACATTTCCTTTTTCATGATCTGATATTTTAGTTAAAAGTTTAGTAAACTGTTAACTCAAATTTCTTCCTTATATAAGAATAAGCTTAACTCAATAGAATTAAATCTTACCTCATTAAAAAATTAAGGCGTAATTGTTATTTGTGTTATCTCTCAAACAATTGTGTAGATTTCTTTATAAATTAGTATATTTATTGCACTTAACTATTGCCTTACGGGGTTTTATAAAAAAAGAAAACAAATTTCCATGACAGATATGAATCAGGATTTCCTTTCTAAAGGAGGAGAAATGGGAGCTTTAACCCGTGCTAAAGATTGGAGTAAAACCATTCTTGGTTCAGTCGATACATGGCCACAAAGTTTGCGAACCGCCTTAGGACTTTTATTGAATTCAAAATTTCCCATGTTTTTATTTTGGGGCCCTGAACATATTTGTTTTTATAATGATGCTTACCGGCCCAGTTTGGGTAACGAAGGTAAACATCCGTTTATATTAGGACAAAATGGCGCAGCTGCGTGGCCTGAAATCTGGGATTTTATTAAGCCACTTATAGACCAAGTACTTGCAGAAGGCGAAGCTACGTGGCACGAAGATCAATATTTACCTATATATCGTAATGGCAAAATGGAAGATGTTTACTGGACTTTCAGCTACAGTCCAGTAAATAATGAATCAGGAAAACCTGCCGGTGTTATGGTAATTTGCAGCGAAACTACTGAACATGTAAAACTCATTAAAAAATTAGAGGACAGTAACTCCAGATATCTTAATAACATTTTGCAGACGCCAAGTGCCATGTGCGTCCTTAGGGGGCCTCACTATATAGTTGAAATTGCCAACTCCCTAATGCTGGAATTATGGGGAAGAAAAGAACAAGATGTGCTTAATAAGCCCATTTTTGAAGGGCTTCCGGAAGCTAAAGATCAGGGATTGGAAAGTATTATCGAAAAGGTTTATAAAACCGGAGAAAAATTTGAAGCTCATGAACGTCTTATTAAGCTTCCGCGAAATGAAAAAATTGAAGATGTATATATAAACTTTGTGTACGAAGCGTTAAAAGAACCAGACGGAACTATTTCTGGTATCGTCGCTCTTGCCACTGATGTTACAGCGCAGGTACTTGCAAGAAACATTATTGAAGACAGTGAAAAGAAATTTAGAAATACCGTAGAACAAGTACCGCTTGGTATTGCCATATTAAAAGGCAGGGATTTAATAGTAGAAATGGCAAATCCTACTTATTTAAAGATTATAGATAAAAGGGAAAGTGATATTCTTTATAAACCTCTATTTGATGCAGTTCCTGAAGCAAAAGAATCTACAGAGGCTCTACTTTTGAATGTTCTCGAAACAGGAAATCCTTATGCTACAGATGAATTTTCTGTGACTTTAAACCGATACGGACAAAAGGAGGTCACTTATTTTAATATTGTTTTTCAGCCTTTACGGGAAGAAAACAACAA